>LXNI01000053.1_pt1 | contig 123033 bp, 109 predicted proteins | sample 809091 | NCBI WGS metagenome assembly LXNI01 (sample SAMN04870527, study PRJNA318959) | sponge metagenome | biome: 01000161; feature: marine sponge reef; material: water | host: Sarcotragus foetidus | place: Greece: Milos, Mediterranean Sea | collected 2013-05-29 | depth 5-7 m
TCCAACTTGCGGATTGGTTCAGCTCGAAACGCCATCGCAACCCATTGTCTGAAACGGTCCAACTCTCAGCAACACCTGGCTGGATTGCGCCATCGGCGCTCATTGTGGTTAAGCCGAGGAAGAGATCCTTGAGGATGTGCTCTTCTGCGTTTGCGAAGTAGCGATGCGGATCAAGTGTACCTGGCTCAGCAGAATTTCCGATGTTGAGTGTATCGTGCTCAGGTGCGGCGTCTAAGCTGACCCCTATTGCTAACGCCAAAGTCGCAACAAGCGTAATAAGAGTGCGGTTCAAGACGTATGTAAGTAATCTCTCGTTATAGGCACGGTATCGTTTTGGTGTGCGAGCTGCATTTGAAAGACCACCAGCGAGTCGTATTCGAAAGCTGTTTGACACGCGCACAGATAGAACTCCCAGAGGCGGCAGAACCGTTCGCCTTGGCGTTGTTTCATCTCATCTCTGACTTTCTGGAATCGCTCGTTCCACGCTGATAGTGTTTTGGCGTAGTGACGTCGCCAGATTTCGATGTCGGCTATGAACATTCGATTCGTCTCGATGGTCCGAACAACCTCAGAAAGCGATGGGATGTACCCCCCCGGAAAAATGTATCGCTTGATCCATGGATTCGTTGGTGTAGGCTCCGAGGCGCTGCCGATCGTGTGGATCGCAGCGACACCATCGTCCTTAAGCAACGCCTTGACGCGTTCGAAGTACGTTGCGAAATTACGCTTACCAACGTGCTCAAACATGCCAACTGAAACAATGGCGTCATACTGAGACTTGTGATCTCGGTAATCCTCGAGAAGAAACTGAACCTGATTCCCGAGATTTCGAGCTTTGGCTCGTTCGTTGGCAACGCGCAATTGTGAAGTAGACAGCGTGATACCGGTCACATGAACATCTGCGTGCTCTGCAAGGTACATTGCCAATGAACCCCAGCCCGACCCAATGTCCAATACACGTTGACCAGGATTAAGGCAGAGTTTTTTCATGAGATGACGACATTTGGCTTGTTGGGCAGCTTCTAGTGTGTCGTCGGGGTTCTCAAAGTACGCGCATGAGTAGTGCATATCCTCGTCGAGGAACCCTCGATAGAGATCATCGTCGAGGTTGTAGTGAAAGGAGACGTTTCGAAGGCTAGCTCTTACAGAGTTCCATGATTGCGTAACCGATGCTAACGTTGGTGCAAGCGAAGAACCCTTAACAATGGCGTAGTCGTTCATGTTGATGCGGAGCAACCGGAGAAAGTCGGTCAGCGTTCCCTCTTCAATGTCTAGCTCACCGTCCATGTAACACTCACCAAGATGCAAGTGTGGGTTACGGAGAATTCGAAACAATGTGCCGCGTTTATTGAACCTCACCACGACTGGGTCGCCACCGTTGCCAAACGTGGTTCGATTGCCCCGATGGTCGATCAGGCAGAGTGAGCCGGACTTGATGCGGTCTCCAAATAGACGATCGATGAGACCCATGCGACGCGATTGCGTAATCAATTAGCGTAGAAGTTTAATTCGGAGACGCGAATTTTCTTAGTGAGTTTGAACTAGCATGAAGGTGAGTATTGGGATTGGCGGAGCCGCGTCCGGTCGGTCACGTGATTTCGACCAGCAGGTCGAGTTCGTCGTAGAGGCGGAAAAGCTCGGCGTTTCTGAGGTTTGGTCCGCCGAAGCGTGGGGACAAGATTCAATTGTGCCGCTCGCTTTTCTGGCTGCACGAACCACTCGTATTCGACTTGGAACTGGTATCGCCCAGATTAGTGCACGTGTGCCTTCGATGACCGCGATGACTGCGATGACCATGGCCGCGATTTCAAACGACAGATTTATCCTCGGTCTCGGTGTTTCTGGACCGCAAGTCGTTGAAGGGCTGCAAGGGCGGCCGTTTAAGGCGCCATTAACGCGCATGAAGGAAACAGTCGACATCGTACGAATGGCATTTCGCGGTGAGAAAATCCAATACGATGGTAAATATCACGTCTTACCACGACCTGGCGGGGAAGGAAAAGCGCTTCGATTATCTCAACCACCTGTAGACACGATACCGATTTATCTTGCGACCTTGGGTCCTAAATCGCTTGAATACACAGGTGAAGTTGCGAATGGATGGCTAGGCACCTCTTTCACACCCAACCAGGCCTCCGCGCATCTCGACTTCATTGCAAGAGGCGCTGCTCGTGCGGGACGTTCTCTTGACGAGATTGACATCCAAGCAGGAGGATCGGTGGTATTCACGGACGATCCAGGTCCGATTATTAAGCAACTAAAAACTGGGCTCGCATTCACACTTGGTGCGATGGGTTCGGCGCGAACGAACTTCTACAACGACGCGTATAAACGCGCAGGTTGGTCGGAAGTTGCATCGGAGGTGCAGAAGCTTTGGGCCGACGGCAGACGCGAGGAAGCGACTGAGCTTGTTCCCGAAGAAATGGTTGAGCAGTCAAACCTAATTGGGGATGAAGCTCGCGTGGTGGAGCGGCTTAAGGTCTATCGAGACGCAGGTGTGACAACGCTTCGAGTCGCGCCTGGAGGTAACTCGATTCAGGCGCAGCTTGAGACATTAGGTCGAACCATGGATCTGATTCGATCGCTTAACGGCTCGTAAGCTAACTCGCGCGAGCGAATCGATGTTATAGAGTTGGTCGCTATGGACTCAACGCGCCGCGTCGGCAGCAAGAATATGTGCTACCGTAACGTCAACGATTTCTGGGATCAACGGTTCTGAAAGATCGTGCCCCATTTTGTCGAAGAGTTTTAAGCTCCCATTGTCTACCGTCTTGACGAGATCGACGCTACCGTCATGAGCAACGAGAGGGTCATCCGTGCCGTGGATGGCAAGGACAGGGGTTTGCCTGCCGCGGATCACGTCGCGGCGGTCACCGTCGGTAACGATAGCAGCAAACTGTCGGAGTAGCGCATCGGGACGCAATGCACGGTCGTACGCAAGCTCGACGAATCGGCCCATTCCGACTTCCGTGCTCTTATAGTGCGGCCCGCCGAGGAGATTGTTAACGTTTCGACCGTTCTCGATTGCGGCTTCACGTTCCATTTCGATGAAATTGCTAGCAAGCGCTGCGATCGCTTCAGGTTGCGGTGCGCCGACGTCAGGATTTCCTGTCGTGCTCATAATCGATGTGAGACTGAACACGCGTTCTGGGTGGTGTGCGAGGAGACGTTGTGCGATCATCCCACCCATCGACACGCCGACGACGTGGGCGCCTGATTGACCGACGTGATTCAGGAGATGAACCGCATCCATCGCCATATCAGATAGCGAGTAAGGAGGCGAAAGGAGTGTTGGATTCTCTCGCGCTGCGATCAGTTGCTCAATCGTAGGCGGGGTTGCGCCGAAATCGAATGTGAGACCACAATCGCGATTGTCGAAATAGATAACGCGAAGACCGGAATCGACGATGCCATTAAGGAATGAATCAGGCCAGTGGATCAGTTGACATCCAACCCCGTGGATAAGTAGTACCGGAGGATCTGCGCGCGAGCCGCGCTGCTCGAAATAGACGTCGCCTAGAGGTGTTCGAAGTGTTGGCATAACTTGGTCAACTGAACGTCGCGAATTCCTATAAATCGGGTACTAAGGGCTTCGATTCGTGAGGGGATTTTAGGCGTCCGTAAAACGCGAATCTCGGACGCATTTCGGCGTTTTCCAGATCTTCAAGTGTCAATTTGGAAGCGGTAAAACTCGGTCAGTAGTCACAAGGTTTATGTCCGGACTGACGCCGGTATGAATAGAGGTCTGGCTGAAAGTCAGTTCGGTGCGTTCTCTGATTGCAACTCTGTTAATGCTCGAATCTTGGAGACCTGTTCACGTCGTCGCAATATCGGCATCTCGAGCCTTATGGGAACGCCAACGAGATGCGATACCGTGACCCAAATTCTTGAATTGATGTGGGAATGCTAGCATCGCGGGTGTGCAAACGAGCGTAAGCACGGTCGCAAACGTAAGACCGAATACGATCGCTTGTGCGAGCGGTACCCAGAAGCTCGATACCGAACTACCAACGATGATCTCGCCGTTGACAAAATCCATTGAAATGTTGCTAGCGAGAGGCATCAATCCCATGACGGTAGTCACGGTTGTTAGCAGGACCGGTCGGAATCGCTGCGCACCTGTGCGTACGATCAAATCAAGGTAATTTAGCTCTGGATGGTCGCGGCGCAGTTGGTTATATGTGTCGATAAGAACGATGTTGTTATTAACGACGATTCCAGCGAGTGCAACGATGCCAATCCCGGTCAAAATCGCACTGAACGGTCGATTTGTGATGACTAAGCCAAGCAGAACTCCTGCGGTCGACATCACAACGCTGAAAAGAATCAAAAAGCTTTGGTAGATGCTATTGAATTGAGTAACGAGCAATACGAACATCAGGCACAGCGCGAAAACGAACGCTTGAATCACAAATTCGATGGATTCCTGCTGCTCTTCGTTTGCACCACGGAAGTTAATAGTGACACGCGGGTCGAATTGTTGTGTAGCAAGCCACGCCCCGATCTCTCGCACTTTGGCGTCTGCTAATACGCCGGGTTCGACATCCGCGAGAATCTCAAAAACATGTTTGCGGTCACGACGAGTGATGTTCTCGATGCTATTGATTGGCTCGCGTTTAACGAAATTCGACATTGGCACCAATCCTTGGGTCGTTGGAATGCGCATATCGTCTAACGAGTCGAGGCCACGACTCTCAACAGGATAGCGGACACGAATATCAACTGCGTCATCCACGTCATCTGGTCGATATTCACCCATGAATATGCCATTCGTGACGAGTTGCACGGCCATTCCAACGAGAGTTACGTCCGCATTGAAAACCGCCGCGCGAGCTCGGTCGACAGCAATACGCCATTGCACCCCTGGGATAGGTCGAGTGTCTTCCACATCGCGCAATCCCTCAACTTCATGGTCGATGTATTCGCGGACTGCGGCCACGACAGGCGGAATAAGCTCCCGATAGTTTGACGAGAACTCAAGCTGGACCGGCTTTCCGACGGGTGGACCCTCCTCAAGCGGGCGAACTTCAACTACGATGCCAACTAGGTCTTTCATTCGGTCGCGTACCACTTCTAGCGTGTCTTCACCAGACATCTCGCGTTCAGCCTGATCTGTCAGCTCGACAAAAATGGAGCCAATCACGTCCTGTGCGGCATCTTGCGATCCGAAGAATCCGCCCGCTGCAATCGACGAAATCGAGTTAATCCCTTGTATGCCGGGCACATGCAGGAGTCGATCTTCGACTTCACCAACTAGCTGTGAACTTTGGTCAATGGTTAGATTTCCGCGCGCGTGAATCAATACCTGCGCAAACTGAGGATCGGACTCGAAAAAGATCATGCCAAGCTGTTTCGAGTTGTAAGCGCTGAAAGAGAAGACAAGAGCAAGAATGGTGAGCGTCACAGTTAACCATGCATGACGAGTAGAGACACGAATTAGGCGGGCATACAAGCCGGTGAAGGAGCGTAGTTGTGTGGGATCGCCCGATTCCAGTACCCGCATTCGCGCTTTGACAGACTCAGTTAGAGAACCTGCTTTGCCAAATATGGCGCCAAGCACGGGTCCGAAGCACAAGGCATAAAGCAGACTTCCGCTCAAAACTGCAAACACCGTGATAGGCAAGTAGCTCATGAACTTGCCAGAAACGCCGGGCCAGAACATTAGGGGTAGGAATGCGGCGAGTGTTGTCGCGACCGATGCGGTGACAGGCCAGAACATTCGCTTTGCAGCCAATGCGTACGCCTCGTTCCGTTCGTGACCTTCGATCATCTTTCGATCGGCGTACTCCGTGATAACGATCGCACCGTCGATGAGCATACCGAGGCCTAGCAGCATGCCGAACAAGACCATGAAGTTGAATGTCAACCCCATGACCCAAACGATGCCGATTGCGAAAAGGAACGACACCGGGATGGCAAGACCGACGATGATCCCGCTCCGGAAACCCATGCTTCCGACCACTAGCACCATGACGATCACCAGCGCGGTGAGCACATTCCCTTCGAGTTCTCTTACTTGGCGGAGCGCATAGGGTGATTGGTCTTGACTGTAGAAAACGTCAACGTACTTAGGAGTTGAGGCTTTCCACTCTTCGACAATCGTTTTCACAGCGTTCGCGGTGTCGATCTCATTGGCATTTGCGCGCTTGAATACGTAAATTGCCATGGTTTGCGTGCCATTTACTCGCGCGAAGTTATCTCGATCCTTGAACGTTCGCGTGACGGCTGCAACATCCTTCAATGTGATTGCAACATCGCCATCCACTTTTACTGGCAGATCCCATAAATCGCTTGCTTCTTCGATAACGCTCGGCACCTTGATCGAGATGCGGCCATCCCCTGATTCCAGTGCTCCTGCCGGAATCAGTCTGGTGTTGCGTTGAAGCGTTACCATCAATTGATCAATGGTGATTTCGTATGCAGCTAAATCTGCAGGGTCGATGACGACCTCGAGGAGCTCCTCACGATTGCCGCGAATATCGGCCTCGAGGATGGATGGGATTGCTTCAAGCCGCGTTGTAAGATCCTGTGCCAACAGGTAGAGCATCCGTTCCGGAGCGTCCTTGCCAGTGATATTGATCTGCAGAATCGGGAAACTCGAGGTTGTCTGTTCGCTCACGATCGGTTCTTCGGCCGTGGTCGGGAACTTCACCTTCGCGCGATCAACGGACTCACGAACGTCTAGAAGCGCCTTATTCAAGTCAACTTCAACGTCAAACCCGACGAACACGGTAGCCGCGCCTTCGCTTCCGAACGACTGGACTTCGTCGATCCCTTCAACTGAAGCTAGTTCTGATTCAAGCGGTAAGATCAGAAGTTGAATTGCGTCTTCCGGCGATATCCCTTCGTGTATTACCGTTACCACAAAGAACGGTACATCGATCCTTGGACTCGATTCGATAGGAATGGAAACGCGTGCGATTAGGCCAAATAACACTACTACAAGCATTAGAAGGATCGTCGTTCGTTTCCGACCCAAGGTGCGCTCAATCAGTGCGTCTCTCACTTCGAAGGTATCCTAGATTTGATCTTCAAATACGACTTCGACGATTTCGCCTGGGATTACGAAATCTTGTCCCACTGTGATTAGAGTCGCGATGTCCGGTAATCCAGTGACCCAGATGCCATCGTCGTCCTCCGTTACGATTGTGATCGGCGCGAACTCGACGCGACTCGCGTCACCGACGGTTTGAATCCCGAGTACACCATCGTCGTTGATCCCGATTAGCGCAACGGCTACCTTGTGCGCGTGGTATTTCTCCAAAGGAATCAGCAGCTCGGCTGTTAGACCGGAACGGATACTGAAATCTGGGTTTTCGACAAGCACTTCAACGATGAATGTACGGGTATTTGCGTTAGATTGCTGTCCGATAAAGGTCACCGTGCCTTCGATCGTCTTGCCAGAAGGTAGACGTGCTTCCGCGGTCGTACCAACATTGAAATGATGAATTTCCTTCTCACTAACCTGCGCTACTACCTTCATCGGATCTAGATCAATCAACGTTACACAAGGGGTCCCAGGTTGGAGGAGATCACCTAATTCGACTTGGGTTTCTTCGATGAATCCACTGAACGGCGCCCTAATCGTTGCGCGTTCCAGTTCCTTCTGTCGTTGCAACAACGTCGCTTCGGCTTGGGTCACTCGGGCTTTAGCCGCCGCAATCTGCCGTTCGATCTGAAGTCCACTGCTACGAAGTGCCGCTTGCCCTTCGTATTCGAGCTTTGTTTCGCGTAGGAGATCCTCCGCCTCTAATACCCTCGCTTCACGTTCATCTTGTTCGAGGACACAAAGTGGATCGCCTTTACCGACTCGATCACCAAGTTCAACGGCTCGGTCTAACACCAGCCCGCCGACTTCTGCTCTCACGATTACGGTTCGCTTGTTTTCGGTCCGGCCACTCAGAATAGAAGCTCGTTGCTTCTCCTCTGCGACACTTACTTTCGCCCGTACTTTGGTCGCGGGTAAATCTTGGACGAGCGCTTCGGCTTCGGCGTTGATATCTGCGAGAGTCCTATCGGACGCGACGATTTCGTCTGGCGTAAGAAAGTCATACGAGAACCAGGCGATCGCTATTAGTAGGATCACGAGTGCGACCCAGAAATTACGGGACATTTGACGATTGATCTGTGGGAGTGTTAAGTAAGAATCGAAGGTTTATGTTGCCTTGCTAGGCGTACCTTCCGCTGAGGCCGAACGACGGCAGGGCAATAATAGTCTGTAGGAAAGGCAAATGTTGGAACACGCGACGTCAAGTTGAATTGCGTCGTATGCGGAATGTAACGATGAAGGTGTGATGGTGTCGGAAAGAGGGAAAAACTTGAAAGGTCTTTCACGAATTTGGGCGGTAGCGTGTCTGCCATTGATTTTGGTTGGATGTGGGAACGAGAACGTACAGGATTTGAAGACATTGATTGATTGGAATCCCGAATATACGAAGAACTGGGCGCCGTCCATCGGTGCTTCGTTACCGGCACTTTCTGTAAAAAACACGGCTGGCGAAACGCTGGAGTTCGAGGATCTCACCGGAGAGGAAGGGTTGCTGATTTTCTTCGTGCGCTCTACGAACTGGTGACCATACTGCAAGGCTCAGCTCGTGCAGCTGAACGAACGTGTTGAAGAACTCCAGGCGCTCGGCGTGAACATCGCAGCAATCTCCTACGATCCTTATCTACAGAACTCCTCATTCGCAAAAGAACAAGGTCTGAAGTACCCCATTCTTGCCGATCAGAACGCAAATACGGTTAAAGGTCTCGGTATCCTCAATCAGGAATACGCCGAGGGACATCCTGCGTACGGTATCCCACATCCTGGCATTATTTTTGTGTCGCCTGATGCAACCATCGAGTTTAAACGTGCAGTCCCCGGTTATCAAGAACGGCCAAATCTGGATGAACTAGTACTAGCCGTTAGAGAAGCGACGGTATCGTCGTAACGAAGCAATATCGCGGATTTCGGCGAAAAATTTCAACGATTCGATTGTGTTTCAATGAAATCAATTTATCGAATGGTGACACGAGCATTAGCTGCGGTAGTCGGCCTATCACTTACGGTCTCGTGCTCAGCGGTAATATCCGGGTTTACTAACAGTATTGCAGAGGACTTATCTGCGGCTGTCTTGTCAAGCCCCGACTTAGGTGTCGTCGAGGAAGGACTGCCTGCATACCTACTGCTCGTTGATGCGCTTGTTGAAGGAGACGCCGACGACGCGTCACTGTTGAACACCGCAGCGATCCTCAACGGCTCGTACGCAAGCGGATTTGTAGTAGACGAGGGCAGAAAGAAGCACTTCGCCACTAAAGGTAAGCAACTTGCGTTGCAAGCCAGTTGTCAACACCGTACAGTTTTTTGCGACTTACTCGATGCAACCTTTCCAGAGTTCAGTCAGATTGTCGCCGACGCATCTGAACGAGATATAGACTACCTTTACACGCTAGCGAGCAATTGGGCTGGTTGGATTCAGGTACACGCGGATGACTATTTAGCGATCGCTGAATTGCCGAGAGCCAAATACCTCATGGAACGAGTCATTCAACTAGATCCAACGTATGCGAATGGCTCGCCGTTTATTTATATGGGTGTGTTCGCGACGTTTCTACCGGCAGCTTTAGGTGGTGAACCCGAAGTGGGTCGGGCAAATTTCGAACGTGCAATTGAGATAAGTAATGGTGAGAATTTGTACGCGAAGTCGCTGATGGCTGAGTTGTATGCACGAGCAATCTTCGACCGTGAACTACATGATCGTTTAGTCGCGGAGGTCCTAACAGCAAATCCAGCAGCCGGCGAACTTACATTACAAAACGTAGTTGCGCAGCGACTCGCGCTTCAACTTAAGGAATCGGCCAATGAGTTTTTCTAGGCAACGACATCTAGCCGTTCTCCTCGTTGTCGTCGCGACCCTGCTCGGGTCATTCGTTGCGGCACAAACGACCTTTAAGATCGCGACCGTGTCACCAGACGGATCAGTCTGGATGAGAGATTTGCGTCGCTCAACCGGATTAATCGAAGCGCAAACCGAAGGACGAGTGAAATTCCGGATCTATCCTGGCGGCGTCATGGGTGATGATCGAGCGGTGTTGCGGAAGATGCGTGCTCGACAACTGCACGGCGGTATTTTGCAAACCGGTGCGCTTGAGACTGTAAGTTCGGCGGTGCAACTGTATAACCTGCCGATGTACTTTCGTGATTTCGATGAAGTCACGAAGGTGCGGAAAGAAATGGATCACATCTTGATCCAAGATCTAGCGGATCACGGTTTTGAAGCCTTTGGATTCGCGGGCGTCGGGTTTGCGAACGCAATGAGTTCGAAATCCGGTACCGCGATTGCAGATGCAAGGCGTCTGAAGGTATGGGCGCCTAAAGGTGATGCGGGTGCCGTGAGATTACTCGACGCGTTCGGTATCGTGCCGATCCCATTGTCAATAGTTGACGTGCTCGCGGGTCTCCAGACTGGATTGATCGATACGGTCGCTGCACCCCCGACAGCGGCGATCATTCTGCAGTGGCATACCCAGCTCGACTACATTCTGGACCTGCCATTCATGTATATCTACAGTGTTTTTATGCTTGATGCGCGCCAATTCGCTCGCCTTTCTCCAGAGGATCAGAAATTGACTCGAGAGACGCTCGGAACGTTTCTCTCGAGGATCGAACAGCGAAACTACGCGGATCACGATCAAGCACTCAACGCGCTTGAACGTCAGGGTCTGACGGTGCTTCAACCAACTGATGAGGAAGTTGCCGAGTGGCGTGCAGCTGCAGCTCGGGCCGCCACTGCGTGGGTTGAGAGTGACATTCTTCTCGTGGAGCACGTCCAACAATTAGAGGAAACGGTGGCTCGCCACCGTGAGTCCACTGCTAAATAGGTTAGCCCGGCTACTTCGTTGGACCGGTAATGCTTTACTGGTCGGATTGTTCTTAACCATGCTGATCGTCGCCGCGATGCAGGTGATCTCGCGGCAGTTCGGACTTGGCTTTTACTGGGGCGATGATCTGGTCCGAATGGCCGTGCTGTGGGTAACGATGGTCGGCGCTGTCGTCGCGATTGGCGACAGCAAGCACATCCGGATCGATCTGATCGATAGTTTGTTGTCTGACGATGCGAGACGTCTTGTACAGTCGTTCTCCTATATCGCAACAGCTGTCATATGTGCAATCTTCGGCTACTACTCGCTCGACATGGTAGGGTGGGACTACGTGGATGGCACCCCTGGAGTAGGTCAAGCACCAGCCTGGATATTCGAAACGGTAATTCCAGGCTCAGCATTTCTAATGACACTACGGTTCACATTGCAGGCATTTGTGAAACCCTCCACATGACCTACATCGCAATCGCCCTCCTGATTGCCCTTGCATTCATTGGTGTACCTTTGTTTGCAGTGGTTCTGGCTGGAGCGATGCTTGGGTTTATCGCATCTGGTGTCGACCTATCGGTCGTTGCGTTAGAGGTCTATCGCATCGCGGATACGCCATTGCTTGTGTCGCTTCCGCTTTTTACCTTTGCAGGTTACCTCATGACCGCGAGCAATTCTGCGCAACGGTTGATGGCGTTAACCAGTGCTCTATTTGGTTGGATGCCAGCTGGTCTCGCCATCGTAGGATTCGTTGCATGCGCCGTGTTCACCGCATTGACTGGGGCATCTGGCGTTACGATCGTGGCAATTGGCGCGCTACTGTTTCCGATGCTGGTGAAAGCAGGCTATAACGAACGATTTAGCTTAGGTATGGTGACGACGTCAGGCAGCCTAGGTGTCCTAATCGTTCCGTCGGTTCCGCTGATTTTGTATGGCGTCATAGCGCAGCAAATCGACGTAGGCGTCTCGTTCACTATTCCGCAATTGTTTCTCGCGGGAATGGTGCCCGTGTTGCTCATGTTGCTTGCACTCATCGTGTACACGATGTGGACTCAAAGAGGAGTTGAGCGGACGGCATTTTCAATTCATGCCGTGAAAGTTGCATTTTGGGATGCCAGATACGAGATTCCACTTCCGTTCGTCATTCTCGGCGCAATATATTCGGGTTATTTCGCAATTTCAGAAGCTGCTGCGATCACCGCGCTCTATGTGCTAATCGTCGAGGTATTTCTATATCGCGAGGTGTCCCTCCGGCAGTTGCCTAGTGTGATTCGTGAATCAATGGTGATGGTCGGCAGCATCATTCTGATACTTGGCGCGGCACTCGCGCTCACCGGATATTTCGTCGATGCACAAATCCCTCAATATCTATTCGAATTTATTCACGAACGCGTAAGCAATCCTATTGTGTTTTTGATCTTACTTAATCTGTTGCTTTTGATCTTAGGCGCATTCCTTGACGTGTTCTCAGCCACGGTGATCATGGTTCCGTTGATTCTGCCGATCGCTGTTCAATACGGCATCCATCCGCTTCACTTAGGGGTCATTTTTATCGCCAATTTGCAGATTGGTTATTTCACACCACCAATTGGCATGAACTTATTTATTGCAAGCTATCGTTTCGAGCGTCCGCTGCTTGAGCTGTATCGAGCGTGTCTGCCGTTCATGATTGTCCTCTTGATCGTGCTATTACTGATAACCTATATACCGTCGCTTTCGCTCTGGTTCTTGTAGCTTTACGCTGTGGTCAATAGATGCCTGTTTTTGGTCGCCGGATTCGGGACGCGATTCCTTCCTGCGACGAAAGCTATGCCTAAGGAAATGATGCCGATACTAGACAAACCACTTGTCCAGTACGGGGTCGAGGAAGCATTGGCCGCAGGTATGTCGGAGATTTGCTTCGTCACTGGCCGAAACAAGCGAGCGATTGAAGATCACTTTGACGACAACGTCGAGTTGGACTTCCACGTCAAAGACACAGCACGAGAAGAAGCACTGGCTGAGATCCGCAAGCTAATGAGCAAGTGTCGATTTTCGTACACTCGACAAGCGCGGATGCTCGGAACAGGACATGCTGTCAAACGAGGACAGATTCTTACCGGCGATGAGCCGTTCGGCGTGGTACTGTCTGACGACTTGTGTTTTGGGTCTGATCGCAACGTGCTTCAGCAGCTACTTGACGTGTACGAACGATATCGGTGTTCGGTTGTCGCAGTGCAGGAAGTGCCTCCAGAATTATCGGATCGGTACGGCATCGTCGCTGGGGAGTGGATTGAGGATGGTGTAGTCGATGTCACGTCCTTGATTGAAAAACCCGCCGCCGCAGATGCGCCTTCGAATTTGGGTATCGTTGGTAGATACATTCTGACACCAGACATCTACAACGCGCTAGACCACATTCAACCTGGTGTGAGCGGCGAATACCAACTCACAGACGCAATTGATTTACTCGCGAAGGAACAACGGGTATTGGCATGTCGATTCAACGGTAAACGCTTTGACTGTGGCTCGTTGGAGGGTTTCGTCGCCGCGACGAACTACTGCTATCGGTTACGCTTCGGTAGACTGCCAGACCCTGAGTGCTAACCACTCAAATTACCTGTCTAAGCGACCATGATCGAACAACTGATGAACGGCGGCTGGGTGATGGTGCCTCTAGTGGCGCTCAGTGTCGTGGCATTGGCAATTTGTCTCAATCGATTCTGGGTATTGGCATCTGAGCGGGTGTTTCCGACGGAGATTCAGTCGAGTTTAACGCGCGTTGAGCTTCTCGAGTTGAATGACGAGCAAGGTCGATCAAGCTCGCTTCAAAACATCGTCGCGGGGATTTTGAACAACCGTGACGGCGGTATCGATAACGCAATGTCAGCGTTGGAGGACGCGTTAATTACTGAAGTTCAGCGGCTAGAACGCTACCTGACAACACTTGGCACCATAGCCTCTATCTCGCCTTTACTTGGCCTCTTAGGCACGGTGTTAGGCATGATTGAGGTTTTCAATGCTCTAAACGAAACAGGCGCGCGTGACGCGGGTGTGTTTTCCGGTGGTATAGGAGAAGCCCTTATCACCACAGCGTTCGGTCTGTGTGTCGCGATTCCGTCATTGGTTTGCCATCGGCACTTTCAACGCCGTGTTGACGAATTTAGCCAGCAACTCGAACAGGAAGGGCGTCTTTTGATCAACAGGCTTTTTCAGTCCGAGTCGTAATGAAGTCTCGCCAGCGCCGCAATGATGCGATTGGGATTGAGATCGCACCATTAATTGACATCGTTTTCATCCTGCTGATCTTTTTTGTAGTAAGTTCGACCTTCATCCGTGAAAATGTGCTTGAAATCGAGTTGCCTACTTCGCAAAGTACAGCCGATGCGCACGTGGACGAAACGGTCGAGGTCGTCATAACCGCCAACAATGAGATTCGAGTCGGTGAAAGTTTGATTCCCGCGGCGACGGTAGCGACCCTAATGGAGGAACTGGGAAATCGAGCCGTTGACACTAATATGCGACGGGTAGTCGTGCGCGCAGACGCGAAGTCACGTCACGAAACCGTGGTTCTCGTCCTTGACGCAGCGAATCTGCTCGGATTGACTCAGGTCAACATCGTAACGGTGCAAGAGAATGACTGATCAGTCGCGACGCGACTTCGCGACCTATCGACGACTGCTTGGATACCTCCGGGGTCGGGAGTGGTACTTCGTAGTAGCGATTGTTGGCTACGTACTTGCAGCGTACTCGGAGGTTGTGTTTGCCCAGACGCTAGGCGTGATTGTGGATGTCTTCGACCCAGCTGCAAATGCATCCGCAGCCGTGACAAGAGGCGAATGGTTGAAGTCTCTGCCCGTATTGGCACTGAAGCTCGAGTGGCCATACTGGCTGATTTTCCCTCTCTTAATTGGAATAGCTGCGCTTGTTCGCGCTTTCGGCGCAATTGTTGGCGAGTACTTACTCGCCACTGTTTCACTCAATCTGATCCACCAAATTCGATGCGATCTCTTCAATCGCTTGCTCGTGTTACCGGTGAGTTACTTCGATCGCAACTCCCAGGGGTCAATCTTGAATCGACTCACCGACACTGCACAAAAACTTCGTGATACGGTAACCGAGGTGTTGAGAATCCTTCTCCAAGATGGGTTCAAGCTGATTGTTTTAGTGATCACATTAGTCAGTCTCAGCGGCCGACTCACGTTACTGTTCGCAGTTACGCTACCCGTTGTCTGGGTCATTGTGCGAGTCGCATCTAAAAGATTCCGAAGTACGAGCGAAAACATTCAGACTTCAATGGGTGAAGTTACCCAAGTTGGCCACGAAGCGGTTGGTGGTCACAAGCTCATTCGAAGTTTTGGCGCGCAAGAACACGAACGACAGCGATTCTTCGATGCAAGTCTGTCGAACCGACGGCAAAACATGCGCATGGTCGCAACCAAAGCGCTCAGTAGTCAATCCATTCAAATGTTCGTTGGGATTGTGCTCGGTGTGCTGATGGGGTTGCTGTTCCTCCCTGAGATCAGCGCAGGGATGTCTACCGGTGACTTAGTGACATATATTGCGATCGCGGGAGTACTCGTTCAACCAGTGAAGCGGCTATCAGACCTGAACGCACGCATTCAAACCGGTCTGGCCGCAGCGGATGAGATATTTGCACAGATTGACCAAGCCGAAGAGCGGGATTCCGGTCATGAAGAGCGCGACGTCGTATCAGGTCTCGTCGAGTTTCGCGGTGTCTCGTTTGGCTATGACCGCGGCGAAGAGGATGTTCTGAAGGATATTTCATTCCAGGTTGAGGCGGGTCAAACTTTAGCGATTGTTGGTGCATCGGGTAGTGGTAAGTCCACTTTGATCGAGTTGCTCATGGGTTTCTATCAGCCGCATCAGGGAGAGATTCTGATTGACGGCATCCCGACACACGAATTTACGAAACGAAATCTCCGCAAGCATCTGGCGTTAGTGAGTCAGGATATCTTCCTGTTCAATGACACGCTGCATGCAAACATCGCGTATGGGGAACTGGAAGCTGTATCAAACGAGACAATAGATTCAGCCCTTGAACGCGCTCGTGTAAAACGGTTTGTCGATTCATTGCCACATGGGCTTAATACCACGGTAGGTGATCGAGGTACCACTCTTTCGCGTGGTCAACGCCAGCGAATCGCGATTGCGCGCGCTCTGCTGAAGGATGCGCCGATACTGATTTTGGATGAAGCGACTTCCGCGCTTGATCCGGAATCCGAGGCGATTGTTCAATCCGCATTGAACGAAGCAATGAAAGGTCGCACGACGATCATCGTTGCTCACCGCTTGTCGACGATCGTCCACGCAGACCATATCTTGGTGGTAGAAGACGGGCGAATCACAGAAGAAGGGACACATCGAGATTTACTAGCACAGCACGGGCGCTACGCCAAGCTCTTCGAAAGAGTAGATGGCGAATTGAGCACGACCAGCGTAGTAGAGAAACCTGTCACGCGTATTAGGCCTGTCGCGACAGAACCTGTTGGAGCTTCGGGGAGATTACTCGATGCTTGGTATGGTGACAAGAGGTGGGTTCGGTCACTGGCGCCGGTGTCGTGGGTATATGGCAGGCTCGTGCGTCAACGACGCCGACGAATGAGCTCGAACGTGTGGGTACCCCCTGTGCCTCTGGTCGTAGTCGGCAATATTTCGTTAGGAGGTACGGGCAAGACGCCGTTGGTGATCTGGCTCGCGAACTGGTTACAAAAAGCCGGAAAGCGAGTTGGCGTCGTTAGCCGAGGCTACAAGGGCTCGGGAAGTTTTCCATCTCTCGTGCAACCAGATTCCAACATTCTGGATGTCGGAGATGAGGCGCCCCTCATTGCAGAACGTGCGAAGTGCGCGATGGTCGTAGATCCGGACCGGGTTCGCGGCGTGAAATACCTTTTGGAGAATCACGAAATCGATGTCGTGCTTAGCGATGATGGTTTACAGCACTACGCAATGGGACGGCATCTGGAAATCGCGGTCATCGATGGTGCTCGCGGTTTAGGCAATGGTCTGCTTTTACCAGCCGGTCCGTTACGTGAGCCAACACGACGACTGAGCGAGGTTGACTGGGTCATTTCGAATGGATCAAACTCACGTGCGGTCGGTATGGTCGATGACGTGATGCACGTCGTACCTACGCGTTTCGTCAATATTTACTCGCAGGAAAGTCTGGGTGTTGATGCGTTTGCAGAACGCTTCGACAGCGTCATACACACGTACTCGGCGATCGGCAATCCCAGTCGTTTTGAAAACACACTACGACAGCTCGGTTTCGCACCTATTTCGCACGAATTTCCTGATCATTCCTTATTCCGGGAGTCGGACATCCAACACCACGTCGATGATGTGATCGTGGTCACAGAAAAAGACTGGCGCAAAATCAGACCACTGCAGTTCCAATCGGAAAACGTTTGGTATCTTGAGGTCTCGGTAACGTTCGAGCGCGCGGTGGACGATCGACTAACGTCGCTATTTCGATCGAAAGAAGTCGATCTGCAAACATGAGTGACTCGGCTGGGTTTATCGTCGTCATTCCATCGCGATTTGGTTCAACCAGACTACCGGGCAAGCCGTTAATCGACTTACACGGTAAGCCTATGATCGAACACGTGGTTGAGCGCGCGCTTGCATCGGAAGCGGCTGAAGTAATTGTGGCGACGGATGATCAAAGAATCGTCGAAGCCATCAATGTTGATGGCGCAAGAGTGGTTCTCACGTCCTCCGAGCACCAATCTGGTACGGATCGCATATGGGAGGCGGTTGCGGATACGGATCTGGCGGACGAAACCGTGATAGTGAATGTTCAAGGTGATGAGCCTTTAATCCCCCCGAGTGTGATTAACCAAGCCGCTAATCTAGTTGGTCAAGTACCAGACTGTGGTGTTGCCACGCTTTGCGAAGCCGTGGACGACATGCGTGATATTTTCAACCCAAACGCGGTGAAAGTAGTGGCGGATAAGCAAGGACGTGCGTTGTATTTTTCGAGGGCACCGATTCCCTGGGAACGCGGCAGATTTGATTCGGATGAAATGCCACCAGCTGGGAATGGTTGGTTTCGACATTTAGGCATCTACGCATTCAAACGATGGGCTCTTAAGCGCTTTGTATCACTTCCGCGGAGTAGGTTAGAAGAGCTTGAGTCGCTTGAACAATTGCGCTTGTTGGAGAACGGCGTTTCGATTGCGATAGCAGAAAGCGTTGTGGCGATCCCGGCAGGTGTTGATACCGAAGAAGACGTCGATAGAGTACGGGAGTATTTAAACAGCGAAGTCGCATGAGCGCTCGCGTTATCTATTCGATAATGTAACTTAAATTTGAAAAAGGCTTGTTGACGCTATGCGGTTAGATGTTCCCGCGAATCGCTGTTTCGTTTGTGGCCCGGGAAACGCGAACGGGTTGAACATCAAGTTCCGTCTTGAAGACGAGGTCTGCCGAGCCGAGTGGCAATCGTCCGAGGCGTATATGGGTTATGAAGGAGTAACTCACGGCGGCATACAGTTCTGTTTGCTCGATGATGTCATGGCGAATCTGCTTTATCTGCGCGGCTTCACATGCGTGACTGCAAAGGCGGATGTTAGATTCCGGAATCCTCTGCCTATCGGTGAGAAAGTTGAACTCTTCGGTCGGCTTATCAATCGTCGTGGACCTTTGGCGATTATTGAAGGCCAGATCCGACTCGCGAAGGACGAAACGCTTATTGCGGAATCGACGGGACACTTCATGGTAAAAGGTAGATTCCGAACTTCACAGAGTACGACCCCCGATTGAGATCGTGATTTCTGTGGAATTCGTCTACAAATGAGATGCAAGAATGCCAGCGCGCTCAGTGAAGGACTTCACTATGACGGGGCATTTCTAGACGAGGAAGTTGCGAACGAGCTCTTCACACATTGCCGTGACGGATTACCGTGGCGCAAGGAATTGGTGAAGATGTTCGGCCAAACGCATATCGCTCCTCGTTTGTCCTGTGCGCTCGCGGATGAAGGTTGTACCTATAGGTATCGCGGAAGCCAAACCAAGCCGATTCGCTTCACTTCCCAACTAGATGAATTGCGTCTGAGACTCCGTGATCATCTCGATGTTCCATTCAATTACGTACTCGCTACCCAATATCGTGATGGCAGCGATTATGTTGGCTGGCACGCCGATGACGAAAGAGATCTGGTACGAGGACAGGTGATCGCGAATGTCAGTTTAGGCGAGGTTCGTGAGTTCCGCATCAAGAATCGTGACGGAACGTTCGACGAAAGAGTGAGAACGCGCCACGGCTCGCTACTGTTAATGAGAGGCGACGTCCTTCTCAATACGAAACACACTTTAGTACGCACAAGGCGTGCGATCGGTCCGCGCGTGGTATTGTCGTTTCGCGAAGTTCACCAGTGAAGCTTTACCGAAACGCGTCGCTTAAGCCGTTCAATAGTCTCGGGTTCGACAGTACAGCGGAGGAACTGATTGTTGCCCGATCGGTTGATGAACTTGCCGATGCACTAGATACGACCGAACCGATCACGATCCTGGGCGAAGGTACAAACGTTGTTCTCAAACCTCGTTTACGAGGACGTGTGATACGACCCACAATGAATGCCATTCGTCTGTCGCAACAGGTGAAGAGTAGTGTATTGGTGTCTATCGGTGCCGGCGTAAATTGGCATGAACTGGTTCGGTACACCCTCGGCCGCGGCGTTGGGGGATTAGAGAATCTTGCGTTGATTCCGGGTTCCGTTGGTGCAGCACCCTTCCAAAACATCGGCGCTTACGGAGTCGAGTTAGATCAAGTCTGTGAAGGTGTTGAGGTCTTCGATCGAGAGCGGCGGACTGTTAAAGTCCTCTCCGCAAATGCGTGCGGATTTACGTATCGGAACAGCGTTTTTAAATCTGCCTTACGAGACCGCTACGTGATATGTGGCGTAAATTTGAGACTAGGTAATCGCGAGCTGTCGACGCAATATCGCGACGTTGCTCAGCTCATTTCTGGTAGATCACGCTCAACGCTCACGCCAACCACAATCGCTGAGACCGTAATTCGAATTCGTCGACGCAAACTACCAAATCCGCGTCAGATCGGAAATGTGGGGAGTTTTTTCAAGAACCCTATTCTGAGTAAGTCTGATTTTGATCGCTTATGCGACAAACTCAGCATCGAGGGTCACCATGAGCTACGGGGGATAAAGGTCTCTGCCGCGCGGCTAATTGACGAAGCTGGCTGGAAAGGGGTCGTGTACGGCGATGCACAAGTTTGGCCTCGCCAACCTCTTGTCCTTGTCAATCGTGGCAATGCGACAGCGCACGATATTCTTGATTTGGCGACGCGAATCGCCGATGACGTGCATCGGCGATTCAACGTGGAACTAGAAACTGAACCCGAAATCCTCGGATCGTTTTAGGTCTCCGCACTGGCGCGACTACGTGGATCGTTCGCCGGCCGGCTAGGCGAGACCGAATCGGGTTCGCTGACTGATTGTTGCGGTGCAGTTTGCTCAGGTGCTTGCTGAGGTTCGGTGCTCGACTGACCTGAGGTTGGCTCGGATATCTCGGGCATCGACCGGTCTGTGGAAGGTCGAGCTGGATTGATCTCATTCTGAGTGTTATCCGATGGCGCGGAATCCTCAGCGCTCTCACTTTGAGAAACCTTAGGTTCTTTGGTCGCTGGTCGCTGACGCTTTGCGCGTGGATCGTTAGCGGCAAATCCTGATTCCGATGAAGTCGGCTCAGTTCGCGTCACAGCTACGGGTTCGTCATTCGATTCCTGGAGCGCCTGTTTAGTTGCTTCACTTTCGTGCGGTGCAGCTTGCGCGCTTCGACTCAACTGTTGTGGCGCTGTCCGAGGACGATTTCGGTTTGCCGGTTCGCGTCGCCTCGAAGGTTCGCTGTCCTGACGATGTGTCCGCCCTTGCGTTCGAGACTCCTGTTCATCCTGAAATTCTTGCGGTTGTTTAGATTCTTGATCGCCAAGATCTTTAGCTCGATCGTTCTTTCGAGCCGACTGTTCGCGACCCCTTTGACGTTCTGGATTCCGCTTGCCGTTTGAACCGACAGCTCGATTGCTGCGAGGCGCGCGGCGATTTGCAGTAGAAGCATCGTCGGACTTTCGTGCTTCGCGAGCAGCTGCATCGGCACTTTGCTTAAGGTCGGCTGCGCGTCTGACCTTGTCGCTAGGTGCCTTGCTCTTATTTGACTCAGCATTCGTGGCATTACGTGATGTTCGAACATTCTTCTCGCGATTGGGGTTCCTGTCGCGCCTAGGCGCGCGAGCTGGAGAGCTTCCCTGTACATTCTCCCGTTGAGGCTTTTCTTCGCGTTTAGCTGACCTCGTATTGCCTCGCTGATCGTTTTTATTTTTGCTGGCACGCGGTTTGCCACTTGCCGCGACTTTGCGTCCTTGCGGTTTTGATTGAGGTGCGTCCTTGCGCTTAGTTTGCGCTGGACTCCGCTTCTGACCCGCTCGCGCCGCTTTCTTGTTTCGTTTCGGAGTTTTCTTTTCTTCGATCCCAAAAATCGAGGTGAAGAAGCGCGAAAGTGTGCTCTTACTTCGTTTGCCCTTGCTATTCTTGTTTTGCTTTTTCTTAGGGTGTGCGACTGCCTTCGAGTCACTCTTCTGTTTCTTCTTTTTAGGCTTCTTCGTATCAACGGGTGATACCAATGGCTGAGGGTTTGCGCGAGGTTCATCGGGTAATTCAGCTCGCGCTTTGTTGAGCGTGTCCTGACGTGACTGGTGCAATAGCTCCTCAAGGTTTGAACCGCCTTCGTAGTCGATTCCTTTTACGCGCCTTGACTTAATATCGAATTTGTCATTGGACAGTGTTGAGTCGGCGATAACGATTACTTGCTTTCGAGTATTGAGTTCGAGATCGCGTAGGTACTGACGCTCTTTGTTGAGGATGTATGCGGCAACATCATCAGGGACGCGGCAAAGGTATTGATTCTCTTGACGGCTTGGATCGTGAATGAGGTACGAGAGTTTTCTCAAGACCTGATTGGCATTGGTCTCGGCGCGTCGCACGAATCGTCCGCCTTGACAATGCTCACATTCTTCGAAGTGGGTGTCGTAGATTGAAGAGCGTCGTCGTTGGCGATTGAGTTGCATAAGTCCGAATTCGGAAATCGCAGTACATTCAGAGTTCGCCGTATCTTTTGACAAGCACTCGCGAACGACTTGCTCGACCTGTTCGTTGTAGCCTTCGGTCAACATGTCGATAAAGTCGACGATGATTAGACCGCCGATGTTGCGGATCATCAATTGACGACAGAGTTCTTCAGCGGCTTCAAGGTTCGTATGAAGGGCTGTCTCTTCCAACGTTTCGCCGCCCGTGTTCTTCGCCGAATTAACGTCTATGGAAAGTAAGGCTTCAGTCGGATCAAAGACTAGCTCCCCACCGGAAGGCAACGTGACTTTGCGTGAAAATAGACTTGCGACGTCGTTCTCGACGCGAAACGTATCAAAAATCGGTCGGTCGCCCCGGTAGTGCTCAATCTGATCGCGTAGTTCGGGCATGAAGTCCGATGCGTAGCTACGGCTCTCGCGGTACAAACTGGGATCATCAACAATGACCTTGGTACCGTCACGACGAAGCCGATCGCGCAGCACACGTTGCATGAGTGTGTTGTCCGAATAAACGAGCACGGGCGCACGTTGCTGATTCTCTTCGTATGCGTGTTGGACGTTGCGCCAAAGATTCATCAAACGATGAAAATCACTCGTGACTTCCTCAAGCGTGTGGTTGACAGCAGTCGTCCGCATGATCCAACCTACGTTTTCAACGTTCGGTAATTGGTTCCCTAACTCGCGAAGGCGCATACGCTGTACTTCAGATACGTTACGAGTTACAGCTCGTACGTTCGAATTCGGTTTCAGAACGATAAATCGTCCTGGTAGCGAAAGTTCCATCGAGAGTGCAGAGCCTTTTTCGCCACGCGCTTCTCGGAATACCTGGACAAGGACCTTTTGACCAACCTGAAGGTCAGGATGTTCGATCTCAACGGGCTCGTCAGAAGCCTGTGTCCGCGTATCTCGTGAACCTCTGCCACCAGCTTTGCTAAAAGCTAGTAATCCGTGTCGCTCTTCGCCAATGTCGACGAAAGCGCCTTCGAGGTCTGTTTTGACGGCGGTTATGACGCCGATATAGATGTTGCCTTTGACGGAGGCTTGCGTGCTAGATTCAATTTCGAAGTCGACAAGCTTGCCGTCTTCTAAGTAAGCAACGCGGACCTCATTGGGTTGCTCCGCGTTGATGAGTATTCGTTTCATGCCCAGCTTCTTCCTGAGTAAGTGGGATGAATGGATATTTCGCGAGAACGTGGTTAAGGTATTTGATTTGCAATGGTCTGCAGGTGATTAGCTGAAGTTTTTGGTCAGGTGATCGATACCAGTTGTGACGGCCTTCATCCAAATCGTTGGGCACGATGTGAAGGACAAACAACAATTGTTCTAGGCGGTATCAGACTTCTTAATCGCGATACCCTTGCACGTCTTTCGATGAGCGACAAGGTCTGTTTTACGGAGGTAAGTCGACTGTTGTTAAGAAACCGACTTACTCTAGACCAACACGATGAGAGTCTAAGTCCCATTCATCGGTAAAAATTAAAGGGTCACACATTACGTAACCCAATTGGCGAGATTACGCCAAATTGCGCGGCAGGTGCCGCATTCACGCTATTTTAATACTTTGCGTGATACATTCCAAGTTTGAGATTTTGAGTACTTTCGGTAGACAATCAAATCTGACTCGTACACTCGACGCTGAAATTGTGTTCATCGTCGCCAATTCCGGCAATTCCAATCAGAATTTGGTTCACACTTGAGGTCTAGTGTTGCATCTTCATTGAGTTAGGTGGCATTTACGACGATGGTCCGTGACCAATAGTCATGGACGCATCTACGCGCTGAACCGAATATCCACAATATTTCGATGAAACCGAGGATCGGCACGATGCTTAGTACGCTCATCCCCACCTCTCGAACAACAAACAACCGCGTGAGAGTCGGTTTCTCGTGACTCTCGTGGTCCACGATCTTGACGTTGAGCGCCATTTTCCCAATCGTTTGGCCGTATTGAGCTAAAAAATAGCCTTGAATCACAAAAATCAATGCGATAGCCAGCAGGAAGTCGACCACGGAGAGAAGCGAAAAGTCGTATGCGAATATGAGTGGCTGTAATAAATCGAACGTCGAGGAGTTTGCGTCTTGGGGTACCGTACTGAACTCTGCCATGTACCTACTCCACAAACTCGGGATGAAATAGATAAATAAGAGGTATACGACAACTTGTATAAGGCCGTCGATAATCCGCGCAACCAATCTCTTGAATCTGGACGCAAGGACGATTTCATCTTGTTCGGGGGTACCGCTTGCTAGTCGAGTGGAAGACGCAGCATATGGGTTGTCAGACATGGTTCGGTGCACCTAGTCAAGTGTGTCGATTACGATCGTACCGGCCCAAAGATCGTGTAAGCATCTGCGCGGCTGTCCAAAAATCCAAAGAATGTCCAGCAACGGAAGAATTGGAATCCACTCAAGGAGGTGGATGCCACACTCGCGCACGACGAACGATCTTGTGAGGGACGGTTTGAGATAGGATTTGTCGCTCACTATCTTGATTTTCATCATTCGCTTGCCGATTGTTTGGCCGTATCGCGCCAATAGATAGGCTTGAAATAAGAACGTTATACCAATTCCAAATATCCAGAACGCCACCGCTTCCGCGGAGAAGCTTAGAGAGAAGTACTCAGACCAAAACGTGGAATCAGAAGATTCCAGTTCGGATATAGCTCTCGTTGCGGGCTCTTTATAGGTATCCCATAATCCCGGGATGAGAAACACACACAAAAGAAAAAACAGATCCTCGACCATCCAATCGACAATTCGTGCAACGAGGCGTTTAAATCTGGAGGCGAGGACAATCTCCGGTGGCGGGAGATTGTCCTGTTTCAATCGCGTGCGGGTCGCGGCGTATGGATTTTCCGACACGTTTAGGACGACCTAGACAATCTCATTTCGTGGAGTGCCGAAGTATCGTAGATGGTTGATCCCTGTCAGAATTCCTCGAACTTAAAGTGCGCCGCTTCTCTTAACCTGCCAATACGCATTCATCAGTTGCACGATCAAATCTTGCGGTCTGCAATCTAGACTCAAGTGACATGATCGCGCACAGCGCGTCAGTAATCGGCGTCGGTCTCTCAGAAAGTGAGAAAGTTCAGCGAGCAGAATCGCATCTTCATAAGTTTCTACTGTGCGTCTCGGAATCTCATTAATAACGCTATCTCGTAGGTTAACCAGCAGCGTAAGGTGACGCTTACTAAGTAACCGCAAGGCTAATGGAATTTCCGTCTCTGTCTCGCGCGAATTCGTCACGAACACTACGAGCGAGCGCTTGCGCTGACGCGTCAGAAAGGACTCGGCTGCTGCGACATAGTCCGATGGATCCGAGCCGCTTTGAACATCAAAAACCGAATTTAGGAGTGTATTGATGTTCGTAGCTCCTTTAACGGGCGCTATCCACCGGTTTGTATGGCCGAAAAATTGAACAGCAATTGAGTCTCCCTGACGCAGCGCGACATAACCGAGCAGGATCAGCGCATTTAATGCGTGATCGAACGAAGAAAGGTCGCCGTCGTTCATTCGCATCGTCATTCCAGAATCGATTAGTACACAAATCAACTGGTCCCTCTCATCTTGAAACTCACGTGAAATGAGCTTTTGATGACGTGCTGTAGCGTTCCAATCCAAGTGATTGAGTGGATCGCCGACACGATACTCTCGTAGTTGTTCAAACTCGAGACCCGACCCACGTCGGGCGACCAATTTCATGCCTACTTGAGCTTTGTGTTGCTTTGCCGCCAGTTCGAGATAACCGGAGATGGCCACAAAATCTGGATAAACGTTGACTTTTGAGTGAACTGGGAGTGAAAGCTTGAATTCCCACAAACCAAGCAATGACCGAACGATTACCGTCGTTGAATTGAAATTGAAGCTGCCGCGCTCTACAGGCTTGACGTTGTATTCGTAGGAAAGCTCGCAATCGCGATCAATCCGAATAAACCTGTCCGACATTTCAGGATTGAATTCACTCGGACATGCGTCGATTACTTTCATGAGTAATTGACGCTGGGTTTGGTTCAGGATGTTCAGTCGAATGACGGAGGCGCGATGAATCGCGACGTTTGATTGGATGATTCGATCGATAGATAAAGCAGGACGCTGCAACCAATAAAGTGCAAGGTCAGCGACGATGACTCCGGCACAGATGGATGACAGCCAAATCCAAACTTCTGTCGAATTCGGTAATAACCCGATTCCGGCGATGCCGCCGATGAGATAAAGCGAGTACTTTGAAGGCTTCAAGATCGCGGCGCTTCAACTTGAGATAACAGATCCTCAATTACAGTATCAGTGCTCTTACCTTCAATCTCTAGGTCTGTTGTGAGAGCAATACGATGACGTAGGACAGGCAACGCGATGGCTTTGACGTCATCAGGAATAACGTACGTTCGGGCTTCCTGCAATGCTGCGACTCGTGCCATCACGATCGCGGCGATCGATGCCCGTGGACTCGCGCCTCGGCTTATTCCGGGCGCAACACGAGTCTCGCGAACGATTCTTACTGCATAGGAAAGGACGCTTTCGTCAACTTCAACGGATGCGGTAATCTGGCGAAGACGATTGATTTCATCGATCGACACACACGGTTCAATCACGTCAACGTTCAAAGATGTTGAGTATTTCCCATGCGTTGCAAGTTCGACGATTCGTGCTTCGGTTGCTTCATCTGGATAACTGATTAAGGACTTGATCATGAATCGATCGAGTTCGGCTTCTGGTAGTGGATACGTGCCATCTTGCTCAATTGGGTTTTGAGTCGCGAGCACCATGAATGGAGACTCAACCTGAAACGTGCGATCGTCAATCGACACGCGTTGTTCTTGCATGACTTCTAACAACGCCGCTTGTGTTTTCGCGGGTGCTCGATTAATTTCGTCGGCAAGCAGGATGTTTGTGAAGATTGGACCTTTTCGAACTTCAAACTTGCCTTCTTTCATATTGAATATCGAGTGACCGGTTATGTCACTAGGCATCAAATCGGGCGTAAACTGGATGCGTCCTGTTTCGCCACTAAAACAAGCTGCGAGCGCGCGAACCAACAGAGTTTTGCCTAGACCTGGAACTCCTTCAAGCAATACATGACCGCTGGCCACGAAACAACGAAGTAGGTCGTTGACAACGGATTCTTGTCCAATAAATACCTGACGGATGGTAGACGCGATCTTCTGTAGAGCGTCCGTCGCGAACTGAAGTTCGTCATTCGTGTCTGAGTTCAATTTGTGCCTCGCAATCTGGAGAGCGTAGCCACGAGTTTGATGAACTCACGTTGTCCAGACCACGCGTTGGTGTTAAGGGATGTTCTGATTTCGTCGACCGAATGTCCGGTTGTATTCGAGACTCGCTCGTAATCTGACTGTGTAAAGCGTGTCCTAGTGTGACCTAGGATCTCTTTTCGTAATGGATTTAGCTGCTCTAGCGAATTAGCTGATTGCCAACGGAAGATTGCTTTTCTTAATAGGTAGTCCTCAAGCGCATTCTCGTACCGTTTCGTGGTCATCCTAACTGGCTGGTCGCGTGGAATTCGATTCCAGAGCCACCAAATAAGCAGAATCGCTAACGCAATGATGGAATGGGGGAACCACTGCCATAGGTGCCGATATAGGGGTTGCGTCTCAGCACCGTCGAGCCAACCGAGCCACGTAGTTGTTGCAGATTCGCGCACGACAAGATCAAGAAGGAATTGAGCGTTGTCGTGACATTGAAGGAGGTTATTGCGCCATTGTCTAAGACCGGTGAGGATGACGAGTCTTCCAGATCCCCATTGACGAACAACATAGATTGAAGATAGCGATGAACTAATGTCGCCACTTGGCGACAGTACATAGCTTGTCGCTAGGTCGACTCGATAGTCTCGGTCAGTCGTTCCAGAGATCGTTACTGTGCTCTCACGACCAGGGCACTCGACGTCAGAATGGTGGACGTCTGGTGAGGGTGTATGTGATGATTTTCGATTTGGATTAACAACGAGCCTGATCGACTGAGATTCAAGGATTCGATCAGAGTATTCACCGCCTTCCGCGTAAAGCGTCGTTGGTTGATAAATCAATGTACCTCCGGCGGCTACCCAATCGAGCAAGTGACGTGACTCGTCTGGAGTGAAATTCCCCGTCTGGTTTGTCATCAAAATCACGTCAGAACTGGCTAATGCGAAGTCAAGATTCGTTGCATCGCCATGCCGTTCGATATTTACATCGTGCCTCTCAAGGAACATTTCCGCAGCTAAATACGGATTGGTCAGTGCCTTCGGACCATAAAACGGCCCTATCGAAGTGGAGCTCCAAGGAATCAACCACAGATACAAGCCGAATGGAATCGCAATTGCAACGAATACAGTTAACGGGATGTTGTACCGGATAAATTTCACGGGCTACGCCGGGGCGACGTGTTTTTCGAATCGCTGCAATGCAGACCGGAAACGTTCTTCGCTCGGTGTGGCATTGGCGTAGGCCATTTGCATCCAAAGCTGTGTAATCTCAAGTAGCGTGTCGCGCGCATCTGCCTGAATGTCCCGCGTTTTTCTAATACACTCTCCTTCCGTATCGCATTCCTTGATATTGCAACTGAACTTCGCGTCTAAGTAAATCACCGAAGCGGTATATAGGAGCGATAGGGATTCCCTAATTTCCCGGTTTAACCAGTGCTGCTGGATAGTCTGAAGCACGTTAGCAGGAAGTGGCTTTACACGGATTGACTCAGTGAATTCGGATCCTTTTCCTCCCCTTCTTAGCGCCCCAAATCCGTCGGAGGCGTGAAACTTACAGATGAGGAACACGAACACCGCGATCAGTGAGCCAATTAGGATGAATTTCAGAATCCATGAAAGTACCATACTACCAATACCTACCCGAATCCGTCTGGGTTCGACGTCTTCGACTCGAAAGAGGTCATTTGCGTACTCGCTTAAGTGTTCAGGTACCGTGATCGTCTTTGTTTGATTGAATTCAGGCGCGTCAAGCACCTCGGACAGAACCGCCTCCACATCACTGGTCGCCTCACGCGCAATCGCTTCGAGTCCGGGTAGAACTAGCGCCGCGCTGAGTACTAGCACGCCTAGTCGATTGACGATTTTCTTAAATCCGAGCTCAAGGTCCCACCCTTCCTTGATAGTCCGACGGTTTAAATACGTAGCGAAGCCCACGGAAACATAAAACACGGCAGACACACCCATCGCGATAAATATCGCACTGAGGAGAAAAATGGATTCTTGTTGGCTGATCTCGTTGATATTGAGAATCTTTAGAGCACCGGAATAAGCCGAGTTGAAGTCACTCTGTGTAAAGAAATAGAAGAGTGCGATGAGCGCAAGAACAATGATTGTTTCAATCATCAGTCCAAACGAGGTAACGATTACGGCGATGCGGTTATCGCTCGCGTACAACCATTGGCGACGCTGGGATTGAGTAGTGAAATCTAGTTCTTCTAGCGCGTCGATCGGTGTATTTTCCGATCTACGCCAGGAAAACCGGAATAAGGTGAGATAGAACCATAGACGTACATCTGTAAAACCTCTGAGGATCCCGCTTACTGTTAATCGTCCATCGAATATCAAGATCGAAAGTGCCATGAGCACCGTCCGTTCGTAGAGAGGTTTGAACCACCAGAGGAAGAGCAGCTGAATTAAGAAGCGCTCAAACTGCATTGCGACAAACAAAAACGGCAGTGCTATTAGAAGCCAAGCTATCGCTAATGCAGGGAACCAACGCAATGCTAGCTTTGTTCCCAGATCGGCACACTCCCACATGGTTCGTGGTTTAAGTGCGACTTGAAGTCGTTCGATCTGCATTTCGACCAGTAAATAGGAAGTAGCTAAGTGTGAAAACCCAAAGGCAGCCGCCGACCAAGTACTTTATCTCCGGCGTTACAAATTGGAGCGACGACCAGAATGCTTCGATGAACGCAGCAGCTATGAACATGAATGCGGCGCCTAATGCGATTTTGACCGCACTCGAACCCGCTAGGCGTACTGCTTCACGGCGTGGCAACCCCCCTGGATGAATAACGGCGTAACCCAGCATGATTCCTGCTGCTCCCGAAAGGACAATCGCGGTTAATTCAAACGCCGAGTGTCCTGCTACAAAGCTCAGAATCGCTGTTCCTAGACCAATTACCGTCAGATGGTTGATGACCGCAGATATGAATAGCCCATTGAAACCCAGAACCAAGATCGAAGGAAGGCAGAATACGACACCGGTAGCGAAAACTCGCAACCCAATCTGCGTGTTGTTGTATACATAGAACCCAAACGTAGCTATATCGGACGCGCCGGATCGTTCGCGTCCAAGCCGTTCCTGAGTCGTCGAATACATACGTTCGATTTGCTGTAGTTCTCCTGGATTCAGGACGCTCGTAACGTAATGTGGACTGTATTGAATCATTGCACCGATCACGAATGCAGGTAGAAGGAACGAGATTGCTGCTACGAGTACAAAATAGCGCGCCCGTCTCACCTCTTGAGCGAATCCGGCGACAAAGAACTCGACGACGTTATCCAGCGGATTGACTTGGCTCTTGTGAAGAGTGAAGTGGCCGCGGGTCACGAGCTCATTGAGACGTTCGACTAGCTCGAGACTGTAACCTCGATTTTTGGCGAGTGCTAAATGTTTCGAGATCAGTTCGAACTGATCAATGAAGCGATCCCGTTCCTTACTGCTGATGTCGCGACGTGTCGCGGCACGCTCGAATTTGGCAGCTTGTTCAGCAAATTCGATCCACAGATCTTCGTGGGTCTTCTTGAAGAATGTCTGTTTCATGTCCCGATACGAATACCTTGCGCAATCGCAAGCACTTCAATAACCGCTTCTTGTCCCTGTTTACCAAGCAACGGAAGCAAGTTCTCCGCTAGTTCGATCGCTCTTTCTGGTGACAAGTCAGAAATGCGCTCTTGGAAAGACAGGAAGAGCAACCTATCTTCCGCTGTAAGACCTTCAGGGACCTGAATGGCGCGATTGAGGTCCGTAATTTGCCGAACTTTGCGCGGACGGTTATAAACGACGATTGTTCCCGCGACGATGTCACCCACACGTTGATGGGTGCCAGTTAACGTCATGGTGACGATTCCGGTTAGATAGCCGAAGGGGAGAAAGTCAGCTACCAGTAACGTTGATCGAATTACTGCGTTAGTCCAACCGATCGGCGTGCCGTCTGCGTTGACGGCACGCAATCCCATGTAGTGCTTACCAGGGGTTATGCCGTTATTGAGGACTTCAAAAAGTACGTTATAGAGCCACCAAACGAAAAATCCTGCAACGGCGGCCAGTCCGTGACCGATGATTCCAGTAGGTATTAAGAGAGCAAACAACGAAGAAACGATGAGAAACCTGATTATGTCGTCGATTAATCGGGCTATTCCTCGTATATAGACTCCGGCAATGCGCAGTTCAATGTCAACACCTGTGAAAGTTTCGAGTTGCAGCGAACTGTCGACTAAGGTGGTTTGAGCTGAATGATCGCTTGACATTTCAACAGATCCTGACGAGGCCAACTTATGCCTCTACACACGGTAGAACGTTATAGACGACGGACGCAACTTACTACCTTACCATAGCACGGTGGGCAGACTAGGAATTAGAGCGGTGTACCACACTTAAATAAACGGCGGAAAACGTCAAGAATTGTGCCTGTGAGCTAATGTCTTAAAGTTGTGACATCTAATATGTGATGTACTTTCCGCCGATCTTGTGCACACTAAAAACCAATCATGACTAAACCGAATATCGTATTTGCCTTCGCTGACGATTGGGGAAGATACGCAAACGCGTACGCGAAATTTGAAGGGCCGAGCTCGATTAATCATCTGATCGAGACACCCAATTTCGATCGAGTTGCGAGCGAAGGTGTGCTCTTCAGAAATGCCATAGTTCCCGCACCGTCTTGTACCCCGTGTCGAAGTTCGATTTTGTCCGGTCAGTACTTCTGGCAAACTGGACTAGGTGCGATCTTGCAAGGCGCGCAATGGGACGAGTCGATTCCAACCTATCCTCTCGAACTCGAAGCACGTGGGGATTATTTCATTGGCTATCAATACAAGGTCTGGTCGCCCGGGCGTACTCTGAACGCGCCGTATGGGGCAACACGGACTCGTTATCAGTCGGCGGGAATCAACTTCAATCAGTTTTCTCATTGGGTCACACGTCATGCGAGTGACTTAGGCGTTGAAGGGGCTAAGCAGGTGCTGTTCGACGAAACTCGAGCGAACTTCCGAGAGTTTTTAGAGGCACGTCCTGCGGATCGTCCATTCTGCTATTGGTGGGGACCAACGAACACTCACAGAACTTGGGAACGCGGTTCAGGTAAGGCGCTTTGGGGAATTGAACCAAGCGACCTTGAAGGGCGACTTCCGAAATTCATACCTGACGTTCATGAAATTCGTGAAGATGCCGCTGACTATCTAGGCGAATGCTTAGCGGTCGACAATGGCCTCGGAATCTTGTTGGAAGAGTTGGAGCAGATTGGCGAGCTCGACAATACACTGCTTGTCGTGAGTGGCGATCATGGCATACCCGGAATTCCGCGCGCGAAATGTAATCTCTACGACATTGGATGCGAAGTTTCGCTCGCCGCACGCTGGCCTAACCACATCTCGTCTGGGCGGGTTGTTGAAGACTTCGTGAATCTAATGGATCTTGCGCCAACTTTTTGCGAGGCAGGCGGAATCCAAGTACCAGAAAGAATGACGGCAAACTCGCTAATGCCACTTCTAACCAGCGACAAGAACGGTCAAATCGATCCAACTCGCGATTTTGTCGTGACCGGTCGTGAGCGCCACGTCGCATTCGCGCGCGAGAAGTACCTACCGTATCCGCAACGTGCGATACGAACCGAGGACTTCATCTACATCATTAACTTTGAACCAGATCGTTGGCCGATGGGCGATCCTAAAGGATTGGATCAGCCGAATGCAACACTGCCGTCATACCAGGAGCTTGCGTATGATACATTCGTCACGTATCCAGAGATTGATGCGAGCCCAACAAAGGCGTACATGATTCAGCACCGCGAGGACTTGGACGTCGAGCCACTGTTCGAGCTTGGGTTCGGGAAACGACCGCGTGAGGAACTCTACGACCTTAAACGAGACCCGGACTATCTGGTGAACGTTGCCGACAAACCCGAGTACGACAACATACGTGGTGAACTTGAAGGAAGATTGCTGAAGGTCTTAGAAACGCAGAACGATCCGCGCTTGATGGAGCAACCGTGTCGGTATGAATTCGAGCCCTACGCTGGACCGCCGCAATCGTAGAATCGAGATTGTTGACATGGTAGGAGATTGAAATGGCACACTATCGACTGATTATGGCGGTTTTTCTTCTGATGTTTTTCGTCAGCCACCCTCACATTTTTGCTGAAGAAACGACTGATGTTCCTGCGAAACCTATTAGCGGCAAACTCGCGCATGCAAAACTCTACAGCTGTGCGAATGCGGAAGATCAAGTCGGAACACTAACGCTACGTGAGCGAATGTCGGATGAAGGACTCAAGTTAGTTGACGTTGAGTTGGAGATTTCAAGTGACTCAATCGAAGCTGGGAAACATGCCGTTCACATCCATGAAACTGCGAATTGCACACCCTGTAGCGCGGCGAAAGGGCACTTTGATCCTGGTCCAAACTCAAACAGCAGTCCAGACGGTAACCACCCCTTCCATATGGGAGATTTGCCCAATATCGAAGTTGATGAGAATCACCAGGGGACGCTGTCGACAACGACTTCTCGCATTACGTTGTCTGATGGACCCTTATCTATCTTCGATGCGGACGGAAGCGCGGTGATCGTGCACGTTGACGCCGACACCTATTGCCCAGATGGTGAGGATGCTGGGTGTGCGGGCGGAGCTCGAGCTGCTTGCGGTCTGATTCAACATGCGGAGTAATCTTCGAAAAGGTAAAAAAACACGTTTCTAGGAGTGGCAACTGTTTGCTAAGCAATTAAAAGAGGGGGTGGCTTCAATAGTAGAATCACCGCTTACACAAAGTTATTGTTGACGTCGCCGTCGAGGGAGGATTTCTAAATGCGTGACGTAGTAGTGGTAGATAGCGTAAGGACTGGCTTAGCCAAGTCGTTCCGCGGGAGCTTTAACCTGACAAGATCGGACGACTTGCTCGCGCATCTGATCGACGGCTTGCTTGACCGAAACCCGAAAATCTCACCTCAGGAAGTCGAAGACGTCGTTGTAGGCGCGGCAAGCCACGCTGGTGAGCAGGACGGAAACCTTGCGCGACTCGCAGTAGTGCTGTCGAAATTGCCGATTACGACGGCAGGGATGACGATCAACCGATTTTGTTCTTCAGGACTGCAGTCAATCGCAATCGCAGCGAATCAGATCGCATCCGGTCAGACTCAGGTTGCTATCGCTGGTGGCGTTGATTCGATTTCGATGCGGAATCGTCAGACGCCTGGGAAAGCAGAGCAAAACAAGCGCTTGATCGAAGAAAAGCCTGAGATTTTCATGGCTATGGGGAATACGGCTGAGGTTGTTGCTCGACGCTATCAGGTGACCCGCGAAATGCAAGACCAATATGCACTGCAAAGTCAGCTCCGTTATGCGGCGGCTGAGAGCGACGGTCGTATGAGCGAAGAAATCCTTCCTATGACGGTTGAGATGTTGAAAGTCGACAAAGAGACGAAGGAAGAGAGCCGTGAAACGGTTGTCGTAGCTAGTGACGAGTGCAATCGTCCGAATTCGACGATGGAAGGCTTGAGTTCGTTGCCACCGGCTTTTGAAGAAGACGGGACGGTAACGGCAGGTAATGCGTCGCAGCTGTCTGACGGTGCTTCAATGACCATGCTCATGAGCGCTGAACGTGCTGAGCAACTCGGTGTAGAACCTATGGGTATCTACCGAGGCTTTTCCGTTGCAGCGTGCGAACCTGACGAAATGGGTATTGGTCCTGTCTTCGCGATTCCACGCATGCTTGAAAACGCTGGCGTCCACCAAGACGATGTCGACTTGTGGGAACTCAACGAAGCATTCGCTAGCCAGTGCGTGTATTGCCGAGATGAGCTAGGCATTGACAATGAAAAATACAACGTCAATGGTGGTAGCATCGCGATCGGGCATCCGTTTGGAATGACGGGTTCTCGCTTGACCGGTTCGATTCTTCGTGAATTGAAGCGCCGTAATAAGAAATACGGTGTCGTCACGATGTGTATCGGTGGCGGTCAAGGCGCAGCTGGTCTCTTCGAAGCCGTATAGCTAGCGTAGCTGTAAACTTAGTAGGTCGACGCGATGCTCTCGCGTCGCGTCGATCGCTAACGATCCAAGGCCGATGTTTGACACGGCTAAATCCCGTATGAAGGGGGTTAAACTTCTCTCCTAACATGCGATCAAAATTCTCACTAGGCGTTCTTTTCGTCGTAATCGGCGCTTTCGCGTTCGGCGCTGACGATCCACCGTCGACCAAAGACGTTTCCTCACGTGATACTGCGTCGAAGGACCTTATTCAGCCGATCGTCCACTCGGCGCGTTTGGGTGAGATTGAGGCTGTCACGCCGGTGTATCGGTCGTACACGAATGCTGAGATAACTGACAAGCTCAATCAGTTTGCTCTGCTGACCGCAATTGAACGCAGGGAGCTGTTGCTTGAAGTCCATCGTCGTATCGAACGCGATGGCGAATTCAAAGTTGAAAAACATAAACGACGCTTTGGTCAGGTCGTTAGTGATGAACCAGTACCAACTAGCGACATTTCAGAAGAACCCGTGCTTGAGGAAATCGTGATACATCGCGTCGATTCCGACGAGGACGAGATTGAGGCGATACGCGAAACAGAGGCGCGGAAACCGCGACCACCTGTTCGTCGAGTGTCCACTGGCAGAGCCTATTCCTCGCAGCAATAGCGCTCAGGCTGCGCCTTCGGACCCGAAGGAATACTCGGGCGCACGCGTTTTAGTCGTTGACGACGACGCATTTATTCGAGAATCTCTTGCAACGCTTTTTACCCGTGAGGGCATGGAAGTCGTTACGGTTGGAAATGCGCGTGGATTAGATCGTGAGCTATACAAACGCTCATTCGATCTGTTGATTCTCGATTTGATGTTACCGGGTGAAGACGGTATGTCGATTGCGAAACGGCTGAAGCAGGTTGACGGTATGCCGATCGTCATGCTCTCGGCAAAGGGTAGCGACGATGATCGCATCGCGGGTTTGGAAATCGGTGCAGACGATTACCTCCCTAAACCATTCAATCCACGAGAGCTTTTGGCGCGTATGGCAGCGGTCCTGCGCCGCTCACGTCAAGGTACGTCTCTTGAACAGGATCGTGTTCACATGTTCGGTCCGTTCGAGTTAAACATGCGTACTAAGGAACTGTGTAAGAACGGCGAATTCGTAAGTCTTACGTCAGCAGATATTGAGCTATTGGCGCTGTTCGTAACCGAGCCATTTAGGGTGCTTGATCGCGAGTTCATCTATACGCGACTGACAGGATGTCACCAGATGCCTGCTGGGCGAAATGTTGATGTGCGCGTGACCCGATTACGCAGCAAAATCGAAGATAACCCCAACGATCCTAGTTACATCAAGACCGTGTGGGGCAAGGGGTACATGTTTCGCCCAGACGCCTAAACGGCGTGATCGAGTTCCGCGGGTCACTTCTGACCCGTACTACAGCGGTATTTGCTCTTGCAGCGACTGCGATTGTTGCATCTGCCCTTGTATCCATCAATGCGCTGATTGTTGAGCCATTGATGCAACGCGCCGCGAATAACCAAGCTGCGATTATTGAGTTGGCAGCAAACACCTATTTCGAACTACCTGCTGATCGTCGTGCAGAGTACGAACTGCTCGTGCTAGTCAATCATGATTTGCTCGTCAGTACGATCAAACAAGACATGCCGCAGGCGACGTGGGATGCCAGCTACTTTTCACTGCTCCGCGATGCGCTTGTTGAGAGTTTTGGATCAGAACTCACGTTCTATGAGGACGAAGACCACTACTGGGTCAATCTACCAAACCCTACCGGTGGTCCACTTGAGCTGCAGATAGGGTTCTCGTCGGAGTTCCCTTACTTGACGCAACAAATTGTGGGATTCGCGGTCGTGATCGTCGCTGCGATCATCGTGATGCTCGCTTCGTACATCGCGGTCCGACGTATCGCTCGACCTTTGCAGCGAGCGTCTAGCGCAACTGAGCGTTTTCGTAATAGCACCGCAATCGAACCGATTCCAGTCGAAGGTCCACGCGAGATTCGCACGCTTACTGCAAACCTAAATCAGATGTATGACGAGATCACCGCGTTACTTGAGAACCGCACTGCGCTCTTAGCGGGTATTTCGCACGACATACGGACGCCGCTGACAAGAATGCGACTTGCGCTTGAAATCCATGGGGACGAGCTCGGTCAAAACGTGGCAGATCAATTCGCGAACGATCTATCTCAGATGGACGAGCTGGTCGAAAACGCGCTCGAATACGCACGTGGTACCCAGGAAAAACCTGAGCTTGTTCCTTTCCATTCGTTTTTTACCTCGCTGGTTGACGGAATCGAGTCGGATACACCTATTAAGTGGCAAGGAGAAACGCAATTTGAGGTGGAACTTGCGCCGAGTGCATTCAGTCGAGTCATAACAAATCTGGTTATGAATGCTGCCGAATACGCAATTGATGCATCTCTCTTCGTCGAAGTTCACGAGGAGCGTGTTGTCGTTCATGTGCGTGACCGCGGGACCGGCATCCCGCCTCAAGAGCGTACAAAGGTATTTCGACCGTTTCACCGCATGGATAGTGCGCGCGGTGGCGAGAATCGACACAGTGGGCTAGGGTTGGCGATTGTGAAGCAGCTCTGCGACAACTTCGGTTGGACAGTCACGATTGGTGAAAACGAAGGTAGTGGGGCGGATGTAAGTGTGACGGTCCCTCGATCCTATGCCGCAACGTCCGGCGCGTAAGCCTGGAATTTCATGCTAACTAAAATCCGCCGTTCATTTTGGTGCGACGCATGAGCTACACTCAAATCGTTCTCGATGTCGAAGCGCCTATGGCGTTGATCACGATCAATCGACCTGAGAAACACAATGCGATATCTTTACAGACTCTCGCGGAACTGCAGCATGCGGTAGCTGAGGCAGAGCAGGACGAACGCGTGCGAGCCGTGACGATTACAGGCGCCGGTGCTCGTGCGTTTGCCAGTGGATCAGATTTGGGCGAAGTTAAGGATCGTGACTTTCGGAAAGCACTAGAGCCAATCGTTCAGGGTCTCGCCGATCAACTAGAGCGCTTACCAAAGCCAACTATCGCTGCGATTGATGGAATCTGTATGGGCGGTGGCTTGGAAGTGGCTTTAGGTTGCGATCTACGCATTGCAACTCCGAGTTCAAAGTTCGCAACACCAGAAGGCAAGCTTGGCATCATCCCCGGCGGAGGGGCAACCGCTCGATTGCCTCGAATCGTCGGACGCGGCTGGGGTTTGGAAATGTTGCTTATGGGCGAGCCGATAGCCGCAGAACGCGCGCTTGCGATTGGTCTCATAACGCGAATTGTTGAGAACGAGAAGCTCATCGACGAAGCACGAGCCATGAGTGAGCATATTGCTGAATTCGCGCCGTTTGTTCCGCACACGATGAAGATGATGGTGAATTTCGGAATGGAAGCGAGCACGGCGGCCGCACAGATGCTTGAGAAATACGCACAAGGTGCATTAGTTCAGACCGATGACGCGAAAGAGGGGATTCGTGCTTTTCTTGAAAAGCGCGCCCCAAATTTCAAGGGAAGTTAGTGAAGCACGGCTACAGCGAAAACGCAGAGTTAAACCCTATCCAACCATTTAGGAGGAAAAATGGCGGTTGACAAATTCTCGGTTGAGGCAAGTCACATCATGATGTTTGCTCGATCAATCGGTGATGGAAATCAGATCTACTACGACAAGGAATACGCCGAAGCTGCGGAACCAGGCGCGATTATTGCGCCACCGACGTTTGTGCAGGCTAGCGCACAATTTGATCCCACCTATGGTCTACGTCCAAGCATGGATGGTATCGGGTGGATGGGTTCAGGATCGAACCCGACGAGCGCGATTCGTCGCGAAGCACCCAAAACCGAAGAGAAAGACTCGGAAGATGGCGGCGGCAACAGACAAAGACAGGGCGGTGGTGGCTTACATGCGGAGCAACGATACGTTTATCACCGTCACCCGAAAGTCGGGGACGTCTTGACTGCTTCATCTCGCCCTGGTGAGTCTTGGGAGCGAGTTGGACGACGTTCAGGAAAGCTCGTATTTCGAGAGTCAATAACCGAATATCGAGATCAAAACGGTGAGTTGGTCGTGACCGCGACAAGCGTTGGCGTGACTACCGAACGGCCTGTCGATCAGAAGTAGGAGAACGTAATGGCATTAAAAGCAAGTGAACTGAACATTGGCGACACCTACTCTGAGACGGTCGTTGAAGATTTGAAACGAACTCAGATCGTAATGTATGCAGGCGCATCTGGAGACTACAACCCGGTGCACACAGACGAACCGTTTGCCACGAAGGTTGCAGGCTATCCGACGGTTTTCGCACATGGCATGCTGACCATGGGCCTAACTGGGCGGATGTTGACGAACTATGTGGGCGACGGTCGCCTTACTGAATTCGGTGTGCGGTTTACGAGTCAGGTCTTTCCCGGAGACACTCTACAGTCGACTGCGACAGTGGAGTCTTTGGAGGACGGTTTGGTAAACCTCTCCGTGTCGACGACCAATCAGAACGGTGTCGAAGTCGCGAAAGGCGCTGCTCAGGCACGTGTTGATTAGCTCGATACGAGTACCTACCGTAAATAAGCCGCGGGTCGTCCCGCGGCTTTTTTTCTTTCATAGGACGTAGCGGTAACGCATCCAGACTGGCTCATGAACTCGAACGGGTTAGGCAAAATCGTTCGAAGAAGGGAACCGCTGATGAAACTTGCCTAGCGAACGTGTCGGTCAACTTCACTAGCAACTAAACGAAGCCTCGGTCTACCAGTTGTAGCCCGTTCGTAGTAATCTCATGGCGTTCACCAGAACCTCCAACCACTCGACACCAGCTTTCCGAAATTAACGTAAGACCATCGGTCTTTGACTCAAACCAGAAGTGGAAACCACCGACCATATCAAGTACGCGGAACCACATTTTGGTCGACGGATCCAATTCGAGCAGTACGGTCAACTCTGGTAAACGGAGTTTGTGTTCATCGATCTGGCGCTTTGCTCGCCCAAGGATGACTGCATGGAAGTAAATCTGGATAAGCTCGACCGCACCTATGGATACGTTACGGGTCAGTTCTGGTTCTAAGAGTTCGAACAGGTGACGATGCTGTCGCAGTATTGCGATGTCGAGTGCTCGCTCGCCATGAGAGTTCGGCAGCATGCGCCATGCTCCCATCTCGATAAGGCGTTGAACGACCTCAACAGGCGCTCCGTGCCACGCCGCTTGATGGATCGGCGCATACAGGGAATTTCCATCCGGTCGAACGGCGTTTACGTGCCGCGGATCTCTGCCGAGTAGTTTGAAGTGCGTGTTCCAGTCGCCATCCCGTGCCGAGTCGGCAAGGGCATGCCGGTGGCGCAATGAGTTTTCCGACAAAGTTGCCGAAGAAACCATTCCGTCCCACTGAGATGCGATCGGTAGCCTACCTTGCACGGTTATGCGCGGGGTATTGGACCTCGTTCTTGATGTTTCGTGCTTTGCGCTGAAACCCGTAATCGAAGAACGTTGCGAGTGTCACCACTTCTCAATCGACGTGCGCACGTCGACTTCGAAGCTCCACGCGCGTCGTGGTTGATCGTACATATACTCGTACGCGTCAACGATTCCAGCGAGGTCGATCAATCCCGCTTCTCCGACTTGCTCAGCGTATTTTGGAATGCCCTTGATAATTTTGTCGCCACCAATCGGTCCGTCGATGACCACGTGACCGACATGCACACCGTCCGGTCCACATTCTTTCGCTAGTGCTTGTGCTAGCAGTCGTAAAGCGCCTTTGCTGGAATTAAATGCGCCAAAATTCGCTCGTCCACGCATCGATGCGCTAGCACCGGTGAATAGCAAGGTGCCTCCGTTCGGCGACATGCGGTTGACGGCTTCTTGTGCGAAGAGAAAACCGCCGAAACAGCAAGTGCGCCAACTCGTCTCGAAGTATTTGGGATCCATGTCAACAATACGACCCGGCGTGTTGTTACCGACGTTATAGATCGCGAGTGTCAATTCGTTTTCACCAGAGGTCGCGAGGTCGAATAGTGAAGCGATCGAGTCCGCATCACGTGCGTCAGTTACTACGCCCGTGGCGTCGTGACCTTGAGTGCGGATATGTTCAGCAACAGCGTCGACACTTGCCTGAGTCCGACCAGCGACGTACGTGCGTAAGCCACGTTTTGCAAAACGAACGCCCAATTGCGCTCCTAGTCCGTTGAGCGGACCTACTCCAATAACGACTGCGGTTTTCACGATAAGTTCTGTCCTTTTACTTTAATGACTGAAAGAGTCTTGCAACGCCGCACAAGCGTCATTCATCGCTTGCCGTGTTGGCGGTACAGTATCAAAATGGGAAAAGAATCCGTGAATGAAGCCTTCGTAGCAATGTGAACGTGTAGCGACGCCGGCTGCGGAAAGTGCTTCCGCATATTGAAGACCTTCATCACGAAGTGGATCGAACTCAGCAACTTGCACAAATGCTGGAGGTAGATTCGACAGATCGTCTGCACAGAGAGGTGAGGCGTAAGGATTGGTCCGATCTGCTGTATCCGCGTAGTGATTCCAAAACCAATGCATTGAATCAGCTGTCAACATGTAGCCTTCGGCGTTATCTCGGTAGGATGCGGTCTCGAAAACATGACCGTTTGTAACCGGATAAACGAGAAGCTGAAAAACCAGCGGCGGTCCTTCCATATCTCGAGCCATTTGTGCGACCACAGCAGCTAGGTTTCCGCCAGCACTGTCACCTGCGACCGCTAATTGCGCTGGATTTGCGTCAAGTTCTGCGGCATTCTTGTGTGTCCATACCGTTGCATCGTAGCAGTCTTCAGCAGCTGCTGGAAATCGGTGTTCGGGTGCAAGTCGGTAGTCGACTGCGACCACGACACAACCAACTTGGTTGCACACCTGACGCGATTGTGCGTCGACAGTTTCCAAATCGCCTATTACCCAGCCGCCACCGTGGAACATCATGGTAACGGGAAATGGACCTGTGCCAGGTGGTGTGTAGATTCGAATCGGAATCGAACCGTTTCGACCCACAATCGTTCGATCGGTTACGCTCGCGACTCCGATATCTGGTCGAGTTGGCTGCGCGACACGGAACATCGCCCGCGCTGCTGAAATGGGCATGTCAGTCAGCGGAGGTGCGTCCGCCTCGGCCAACTGGTCGAGGAGGGCGCGGTATTCGCTCAGTAGGGGCACTATTTGGCCGTATCAATTTGATGAAGCAGGCGATTATCCATGAGCTCAAATTTCGAGCACGACGAGGGAACTAGCTGGTCCGTTCGGGTCCGCCTATCGAATCAATGCAAGGTTCCGGTCAGAAGTTCATGTCGAACATGTGACTGTATTTCAACACGATAGAACGTCTATGGCTAACGTCTTCGGTGGAATTCCCATCGTCAACTTCACTGTAGACCAAGTAAAAACCAGTGCTGGCAGATCTAAGCCATGCGAACCGAATATTGGCTGACAGAATGTCATCCGCGTCGTTATATTGCAATCTCCCGGACAGCGTAACTCTTGGCGTGAACGCTGCGCGCAATCCGAAGCTAGTAAGTGAGAAGTCAAACGGCTTTTCGAGATTCGGAAAGTCGACTTCGCTGAAGTCGTAGCCAAGCGACATATTTAGGTGCTCACTGAACGTGTAGTTTGACCATACGCTGAGACTAGTACGATCGCCTTGATAGAAGCCACCAGTACTTAATGCGCCACCGATTCCCCACCGTCGATCAAACGGTCCGTTCACGTTGACGCTGAGTTCAGGCGATTCGTATTCGCCTACTAATACCTCTTCGCCGGCAATATAGAAAGGATATCGAACGCCTTCTTCGGCAAGGTTTAGCGCAGTTGAGAAGCTTGCGCCGTTCTGCCAAACGAACTGACTGTCGAGATGTAGGTATCCGCTCTCTTTGTAGCCATCGAAATCCCAATACGCTGTGTAGTTGCCATGAGGTTGCCACTCACGCAACCCCCACTTGCCATCCATCAGAACCGATCGTTGTGATGCTACGTGAACCTTTCGTGAGTTGCGTCGTTGTACGAAACCCATCGCGGGGTTGAATCCGGCGCCGACTTCGTGATAACTGGTGCTTGACTGCCACTTCGGTGAGTTGTAGGTACCGTAGAGCGCGTACGTGTACTCGTCGTCGCGATCGACTCCATCATTCGAGTGCGTGGTCGCAACAAATGAGCGTATTTCGCCGTATTCACCGATTCCCCACTGTACGTCGCTTGCGAACGATTGAGATTGATGGGGACCAGAATCGCGATTCGTTGCGAGGAACCCGAATTTAGATCGGTTCGTCAAACTTCGGCTGTAACGGGCTATTGTGAAATCTTCGTAGCCCTCACCAGTTGCACTGTCAGCGCGTAAATACATCAAACCGACTTCGTTCTGTCGTCCGACGTGACCGGCTAGTTTGACACCGCCATCCATCGGCAGCCTTGTACCGTTTCGAGCGATTCCAATCCGTCGACTATGAAACACGAGTGTTTCTCGAGGTACGCCAATCGTGAAGAGAGCGCTATTCTCAAGAAAGAACGGCCGAGTCTCTGGAAAAAACAGACTGAAGCGACCGGTGTTGATTTGTAGTCGATCCGACTCAACTTGTGCAAAATCTGTATTGAATGTTGAGGTGAAGTTAAGTGTTGGCGTCAGCGAATAGAGGACGTCGAAACCGTAGTCGGAACGGTCGACTAATTTGGCGTCAAGTCCGTCACCACGCGCCGCAATTACGTATGGATTGAATCTAACGTTTCGTTTAGAAGGAGGAGGTTTGATATTCTCAATGATGCCGGCCAAACCGAGTCGCCAAATAGAAAACTGGCGTGGTATTGGTGCCCAAACTGAATTCTCATTGCGATTTCTGACGTAGCGGCTGAAGTTAATACCCCAGGACTGGACCTCTTGCTTTGGATACTGGAGCGAAGTAAAAGGGATAACCATCTCGACGCTCCAGTTGTCTTCATTAATGCTCGTCCTAGCTTCCCATACTGTCGACCAGTTCCAATCCGTATTTCCGTTAAAAAGCGAAGCATCCCATTCAACGCCAGTTTGATTGGTCGAAAAAACCACGCCTGTCACTTCACTCTGATACGGATCGATAACCACTACCACTCCGTCAGATTCCCAACCATTACTTGAAGGTGCCATGTCTTCGATGTCATCTTCGTATGCAATGAATGCGATATGGAGCGCTTCCTCCGTATAGCCGATGAGGACCTCCGTCGCCATCGTCGCTGCTCGACCGTTAATCGGAATCTGTTGCGTGAAATCGGTTAACTTTGGAAGGTCTTTCCACGCTGGATCACCATTCACTTTTCCGTCGAATACTGGCGCAAGCGAGAGGTACGTGGCTTGCGCTCGAGGTCGAGAGTCCGCATCTTCGAGTGCAGATGCGCTGTTGATGCATAAGCAACAATAGAGTAGAACGCCGATGGGCGTGAACAGTGATTTAACCATCGAATTTCGATTGAACCTGACTTCTATTCCGGTCGTAGACTCGATGAGCGATTCCCTAACAACTAGCCTGCGTGGGTACGATCGGAGAGTCGGTGCTTTCGTTGTCGAGTGGGAGAAAGTGCACAATCTTAAGACGTTTGGGAATCCGGCGACGCACTCCAATCCTCAGGATATCCGTGAATTGCTTGCGTACTTGGCACGCCTCAACGGGTCTAACATAGTGAGAAGTAAACGACTTTCAACAGTGAGGTGACGCGTAAACGCGAACGTTTCATATAGCGACACTCGTCTCACTTCTCGACTCGAGCAGAGTTTACAAGGAGAATCCAAATGATCACCCTTCTTGACGTACTGGTGCAGCTGTTCGTTCTCATCTTAGGCATCGGCGGGTTAATCGTCGTCGTGTTGTACTTCATCGATCGTACGCAAACGACACATGCGATTCGCAGAAACTATCCAGTTATCGGTCGATTTCGTTACCTATTTGAGAAGCTAGGTGAGTTTTTCCGTCAGTACTTCTTCGCCATGGATCGTGAAGAGTTACCTTTCAATAGGGCAGAACGCACATGGGTATATAGGGCAGCGAAGAACACGGACAACACCACCGCGTTCGGCTCGACACGTGATTTGCGACCGGTCGGCACGATCATGTTTGCCAACACAATGTTCCCTCGGTTAGAGGAAGAAAATCGGGAAATCACACCACTCATCATTGGACCTTACACCGACTTCCCATTCTTGCATCGATATATCTTCAATGGGTCTGGTATGAGTTTCGGCGCGATATCAACACCTGCACTCAAGGCGCTTGCAGAAGGTACTAAGCGTGCCGGAATTTGGATAAATACCGGAGAAGGCGGACTATCGGAACACCACCTCAGCGCGGGAGGAAGCGTAGTGTTTCAGATCGGCACTGCGAAATATGGTGTGCGCGACGAAAAGGGGAATCTAAGCGAGAAACTCCTTGAGGACGTCGCTGCACACGAGCAAATTCGTATGTTTGAAATCAAGATTTCGCAAGGCGCAAAACCGGGTAAGGGCGGCATATTGCCTGCAGTCAAGGTAACCGAAGAGATAGCGGCGGTTAGAAAGATCCCGGTGGGTCAGGCATCAATTTCGCCTAATCGTCACCTTGAGATCGATTCTGTTTCAGATCTATTGGATTTCGTGAATCGAGTTCGCTCGATAACGTGTAAACCGACGGGATTCAAAACCGTGATGGGATCATTTGAATGGCTTGACGAAATGTGCAAGCTAATTCGTGAACGCGGCGAGGAATCAGCACCTGACTTCATCACCGTTGATAGTGCGGACGGCGGCACGGGTGCTGCGCCAATGAGTTTGATAGACAACGTTGGAATCCCGATTCGTGAGAGCTTGCCGACCGTTGTTGACACGCTTACCCGTCACGGCTTACGCGATCGTATTCGTGTAATCGCTAGCGGCAAGATGGTCACACCGACAGGTGTTGCTTGGGCGGTATGCGCGGGCGCTGACTTCGTAGTTACTGCGCGCGGATTCATGTTTGCACTTGGCTGCATTCAAGCGCTGCAATGCAACAAGAACACTTGTCCAACCGGAATTACGACGCATAACAAACGGCTACAACGAGGTTTAGATCCAATCGACAAGGCGGAGCGTGTTTATCAATATGCGATGGGTATCCGCAAGGAACTCGCGATCATTGCGCATTCATGTGGTGTGAATGAGCCGCGGGAGCTCCAACGCGAGCATTGTCGAATTGTGCAGGCTGACGGCCGATCTGCGCCATTGGCCGAACTTTATCCGTATGTCAAAGCCGCCTGACCACGTTAAACACACCGAGTCTACGCGCAAAATACGCATCGTTTGTTCGATTCGATGTTAAGGAACCTAGGTGTCGTCCGAGTTCGATGTCTCCGATTTCCGCCATGTTGTCAGTCACTTTGCGACGGGTGTGGTCGTGGTATGCGGCAATGAAAAAGGAGAACTGGTTGGTTTCGCGGCACAGTCGTTTGTATCGCTGTCCCTAGAACCTCCGCTCATCTTGTTTTGTCCGCAGAAAACCAGCACAAGTTGGCCGCGCATCCGAAACTTGGGAAAGTTCTGCATCAATGTGCTCGCAGAGGATCAGGGCGATGTCAGTGAAGCTTTCGCGATGACTGGCGAAGTTCCAGATATTTCTTGGCATGAGAACTCGATCTCGGGCACACCCGCGTTGGACGGCGTGATCGCAACGATCGACTGCACACTCAATGCGGAACATGAAGCCGGAGATCACACGATTGTGGTAGCCGACGTACGAGGGTTGAAGGTCGAACGACCGAATCTAGGACCGCTACTTTTTTTCCAGGGCGCGTATGGACACTTCGCGCCCGCGTCGTGATTCTGTCGTTATGCGAGTCCCGTGACCGGCAGCGAGGCGCCGTGTATGGGGTCAGCACTTGACGAAGCGAGGAACAAGACAACCTTCGCCATCGCCTCTGGAGTAACCCAAGTCGAAAAATTCGCCTTGGGCATATCTTCGCGGTTTCTTGACGTGTCGATGATGCTCGGTAGGACGCAGTTCACATTGATATTTTTCGTCTTGAGCTCTTCGGCTAGACTTTCGGTCAAACGTATCACGACACTCTTCGACGCGGAGTAGGCTGCCATGTGTCCTATGCCACTTAGCGCGTTAAGTGCGCCGATATTGACGATCTTGCCTCGTTGTCGATCAACCATCTGAGGTACGACGGCTCGAACCATATTGAAGACCGTACGCGCGTTTAGGTTGTACATAAAGTCCCAAGTTTCATCGCTGGTGGAATCAACGGTGTCGCCCATCGTAAACCCGCCGGCGATGTTTGCCAGTACATCGATTTGACCAATCTCAGCCACCACTCGACGCGCATCTTCAGGATCAATGAGATCAGCTTGATGTAGCGTGAAGGTTGTATCGGTACTGACGATATCGATACCGGTAACGGTTGCACCTTTTGCCTGAAATGCCTCAGCCACCGCCATGCCCAGCGCGCCGGCTGCGCCTGTTACAGTGACGTTTACACCATCAAATTCGCTCATGTCATCCTCTACGTCGAAAGTGCTTCAAGGGCGTCCCAGTCAGGTTGTTGAATTTTGCCATCGGCACGAATCGGCTGAACGCACACGTGACTTGCGCCCGCCTGCATATGCTCGTCTATACGTTCTCGAATCGCGTCGACGTCTCCCCACGCAAAGGTTGCGTCGATGAACTCATCGCTCCCGGACTCATTGATATCCGATTCACTTAGACCCATGCGGAGCCAGTTATTGCGGTAGTTTGGTAACCCTTGATAGGTCGATGCGGCGCGACGAGCGGCAGCACGAGCCAGAGTCGCGTCGGTCTCCATGATCACCTTTTGCTCAACACACAGCCATGCATCCGGTCCCATCGTTTCTCGGGCCATTTTCGTATGCACAGGCGAGGTAAAGTACGGATGAGCGCCGTCGACCTCTGAAGCTGCTAGTTTCAACATATTTGGACCTAGTGCCGCAATGACTGTCTTAGGAGGTTCGGCGATGCGCGGCGCGCTGTACGGGGAAGCTTTCATCTTTTGCAGGTAAGCGCGCATCGTCGACACGGGTTTTCCGTACGTCAATCCTCGCAACCCCTCAACAAGGGGTTGGTGTGAAACCCCTAGACCGAGTAAAAATCGATCGTCGCTCTGTTCGGCTAGGGTATGTTGTGCCGCGAGCGTAACGCCTGGTTCACGATGATAGATGTTCGCAATACCGGTCGCAATCACGAGTGAGGTTGTGTTCGCGAGGAGCCATGCCGCATGGGCAAATGGATTGCGGCCGACCGTTTCAGGTATCCACAGCGCGCTGAAACCGAGATCCTCAATCCGCTTCGCAGTATTTGCCGCTTCAGTTGCCGACATCGCATCGGTGAAATACCAAACGCCGAGTTTGCCTAGTTCCACTTGATAACTCCTTCGGGTCTTGTTAGCGTCCTACGAAATTACCAAGCCGACGTTCCGCGACCGACAGGATGCCTTCAGCCGCGTCTTCCGTTTCGCGCAACCATTGCTGCTCTTTTAATTCGTGATCGGTCGCCGTCTTAATTTGATCCGCGAGCCCTTGTCGTGTCGTTGCACGCGTAGACGCTACGGCGAGGGGAGCGTTTTCCGCGATCTCTTGTGCGAGCGCGATGGCACGATCTCGAACGTTCTCAAGTGGCACGAGCTCATCGACGAGACCGCGCTCGAGCGCCTCTTCGCCCTTGATGCGACGACCAGTAAGAAACATTAGGTTAGCGAATTGAGGACCAACTAGTCTTGGAAGTGTTACGGTGAGTCCGAAACCCGGATGAATGCCCAGTTTTACGAAGTTGGCTGCGAAGCGTGCTTCCGGTGCTGCAACTCGAAAATCCGCAACGAGTGACAGGCCAAAACCTCCGCCGATAGCGGCGCCTTGTATGGCCGCGACTAGTGGCTTCTTTGCACGGAATAGCCGAACGCCTTCCTCATAGAGTGATCCAGTTCGGTTTCGAAATCCCTCTTCGGTAAACTCTTCGTTATCAGAACTCTCATCGGAGTCGATCCCGAAATTCGCGCCGGCGCAGAATGACTTGCCTTGCGAGGCGAGGACAACTGCGCGACAGCTCACATCTTCATCTAACACATTGAAGGCGTCGGCGATCTGATGAATCAACCGTACGTCGAAAAAATTGTGGGGAGGGCGTTGAATTTCGACAATTGCCACGGCACCTTCCCGCGTTACTTCAATATCTGGGTAATCGGTTCCCACGTCGTTTGTCTCGGAGACTTGAAAGCGTAGATGTTACCCAGAGAAAAACCATCCTCTGAGCGACCCGGTCTCGGGAGCTTGGCGTTTCCTTCAATCATCACGAACTTGATGTTTTCACTTGTCGTGATCGCACAGACGAAGTTTGTCGGCGAATTAGGTGAGCAAGCGATCGCGGCTGTAGGCATGGGACAGCGCGTGTTCTTTGCGACGCAGGCACTATTGATGGCAATCACAGCGGGGACAACAGCACTCGTCGCTAGATCCTGGGGAGCGCAGAACTACCAAGAAGCGGGTCGAATGACCATGGCGAGTCTCGCGCTGTCGGGAATTGCCAGTGTTGCGAGTGCGATTCCGGGCATCGTCTTCGCCTATGAAATCTCATCGGTGTTCGGCGTTGATGAGGAGACGACGCGTCTCGCGGCCGAGAACATTCGTTGGATGTCGGTTTTCAACTTGGCATTTGCGGTGAACTTCACCATCGGAGCCGCACTTCGCGCCGCCGGCGACGCATGGACACCGTTCTGGATTAGCGTCGCGGTAAACATCGTGAATATTCCTTTACTGTATGCGTTGGTCCTAGGTCATTGGGGATTTCCCGCATTAGGCGTGAAGGGTGCTGCGATCGCGGGCGGAGTTGCCGGTTTACTCGGTGCGGCAATCAGCGTGGTTCTCTGGGCGGGACAGTGGGTCCGGATCGAGTTCGTACGAGTCGGTTGGATGGAGAAACACCGATTTAAGCAGTTGCTAAACGTTGGCTATCCCGCCGGTATCGAGATGATCGTGTTCCAAGTTGGCTACTTTTTCTTCCTAGTTCTCCTCGGGAATTTCTATGGTACTTCAGCGTTCGCTGCGTACTCACTTTCAGGAACGATGTTCATGCTCTGCATGGTCGTTGGCTTCGGTTTTTCGATCGCTGGTTCGACGCTTGCCGGGCAACATCTTGGAGCTAATGATCCAGAGGGAGCGGTTCGAAGTGGCTGGCGTGCGTTACTTTACGCGGTACTCTCTATGGGGACGCTTGCATGTGTGATCGTGTTTAACGCGGAAGCGATCGTTTATGTGTTCCTTTCGGAGCCGGATCCGCAGACGGTCACTTATTCGGTGCAAATCGCGTGGATGCTTGCTCTTTCTACGCCATTGATGGCGATTGAATTCGCGATCGGAGGTGCACTACGTGGAGCTGGCGATACGCGTTTTCCTATGGTCTCGACTCTCATTGGATTGATCGGAATTCGCTGCGTAATTGCGATCGCGTGTGTGCTTCTCAGCCTAGACGTTATCTATATGTTTGCAGCGATGGTGGCTGAAAATGTCGTAAAAGGTGGTCTCCTGATTGCAAGATATAGAACCGATCGATGGAAGAATCTCATTCAAATCTCGCCAGGAACACCCACGAATCCGCCGGTTCCCGCTGAGCGTGATCATGGCAGTGCGAAAGCTACTAGCCTTAAGTCGAGCTAGCTACGTAATGGGAGTTAGCTCGACACAGAAACGAAACATCGTGAGGTTAAGAAAGTCTCGGCGTTCCGCGAAGCGAGGTGCGAGTGGATTTGCGATCACTCTAGCTGATTAGCCTTCCAAGCAGGCGAACACCAAGTCCCTTCGATTTACGATCCCTAGCGGGTGTCGTGTCTCGTCCGTAACGACTGCTTGGGATAGGTCTAGCTTTGCCAATAAACGAGTCGCATAAACCACCTTCATCCGAGCTGGAACTGAGACTACGGGTTTCATCATGATCTCGAACACGTAAGTTCGGTCCGGTGGTCGTTGTTTACCCATTACTTCCCTCGCAACGTCCGAAACGGTGAGTAATCCAATTTCATCGTCTTCATCGCGCCGGTCCACAATTAGGGCATTTAAGTTGTGTTCCCTCAGCATTGTGATTGCGTCGTGTACAGTCGCGTCCCGATCAATTGAGTGAAATTCTCTGGACATGTAGTCCTCCACTCTAGCGATACTGTCGTCTGTCATGTGTCATCATCCATGGACTCAAGAATGTAAGGCATTTGGCTACGGAGACCGACTGCATCCTCAATTGACAATTGAAATGCAATTCCCGAGCCTGGGTTCTCGTCGAATCCCGCAGACTCTTGAATGGCGTTCATGATGTCTTGTGCGCTGTTGTCTGCGGCGACGAACAGAATGGCGTCGCGCACTGCACTGAAATCTAAACCGAGAAATGTCTTGGAAGCCTTCAGACCCTCGCCACGAACCTCATGTATCACCGTGGCACCGGTGGCACCTGCCTTCCGCGCTGTTTCAATTAACTCGTCCGTTTTGTCAACGGACACAATGACAACAATGAGTTTTAACATGTCGTTAGCGCTCGGTCTTGGAAGGTGTGTGCTTTCTTTTTGCTAGCTTGGAGCTGATTAGCGAGTAACTCAGGACACTCATAATCGGAAAAACGCTTGCGAATGCAATAAGTCCGAACCCGTCGACTAACACGCTTCGTCCCGGAATATTGCTGGCCAAACCCAGTCCTAGCGCGGCAACGACGGGAACGGTTACAGTCGAGGTCGTAACTCCGCCGCTGTCATATGCAAGCGGCATTATCGTTCTGCTCGCAAATACTGTTTGGATCATGACGATGATGTAGGCTACGATGATATACCACTGTAGTGGGGTTCCCGTCACGATGCGAAAACAGCCTAATGACACGCCTATCGCAACCCCAACCGCGACCGCCAATCTCAATCCCCACGCGCTTATGGCCCCCCCAGACGCACTTTCCGCCTTGAGTGCGACAGCGATTAGTGGGGGTTCCGCAATCGTTGTCGCGAATCCGATCGCTGCCGCGAAGGCGTACACAACCACATAATCCATCCATCGAACCTCTACCGCTGTCGTCGCGAGGTTCGATGCAGTTAATTGCGTTGCCATCGTTTCTCCGATTGGAAACAAGGCGTCTTCCAATCCAACTAAAAATAAAGACAATCCAATGACGACAAGCGCGAAGCCACTCGTTATTTGCTTGAGTCTCGGAAGTTTCTGGCGCAATACGAGCGCTTGAAATACGACAAGCACGAGCACGATCGGTGCTACGTCCCTTAACGTGGAGCCGAAAGATATTGCTAAGCCGACTAGGAATTCCATGTCAAGCAATCATTCCATAGACGAGTATGAAGATGATTGGTGCGAGACATGCGAACGCGATCAAGCCGAACCCATCAACCATTGGATTGCGTCCCTTGATGCTCGAAGCTAATCCAACGCCCAATGCGGTTAACAGAGGCACAGTAATGGTGCTTGTCGTGACTCCGCCCGAGTCGTAAGCGATGCCAATGATCTCGTGAGGCGCGAAAAACGTGAGTACGGTTACGATCACGTACGCTGAAATAATCATCACGTGTATCGGCCAACCTTTCAAGATTCGAACGACGCCGATGACGACGGCGGATCCGACTGATAGAGCAACGACCAATCGTAAATTGAGGGCATACGCCTCGCGTACACTGACTTCGTTTTCGATGTGCCCGGCTAGCGCCACGACTTCTGCCGCTTCCGCCGCGATGGCGATGAGAGCGGGTTCCGCGATGGTCGTGCCAAATCCAAGACAGAATGCAAAACTGAGTAACGCGATGAGACTGCTCTTCTTGGCAAATGCTTGAGCGATTGCTTCGCCCAACGGAAACAAGCCGCTTTCCAGTCCATGGATGAACAGAGCGAGACCGAGTATGACGCAGACCAAGCCCACAAAGGTGTCACCAAGGTTTGGGAAAGGTTGCTGGAGGACAACGATTTGGAAAAACGCGATTACGATGACGATCGGCGCAAGATCGCGCATCGCATCAAATATGCGTCGGGCGAGCGCCTTCAGTAATACCGTCAATGTGTCGCTTTATTAGGTTGCGTTGCTAAGTTATGTAGGAATTGAGTTTAGCGTTCGCTCGATTTGCCCTCTCACGCTTGTTTGCCGCGAGATTCTCTCAGTTCCGTCGAGGATAAATCGCATCGGAATTCCGACGCCGAAATGCCGTCGCAGAGTGCGCCTAAGTCAGACCCCAGCTTGAGATCTTCGAGCGTCAGAAATTCAGATCCGTGACTACGCCCAAACACTAGGAACCGAATTCCGAGCATTGTCAGCTCGGCGATCGCTGCGTCTCGATGTTCTATCGAATCGTAGTATTGTTCGTGATCGATACGAGATAAGGTATCCGCACCTACGACGAATGTACCGCCCGAGGTGCCGAACAGCAGTCGCGCTTTCTCGATGAATGTAGGTTGATTGGTCAAAACGTACTCATCAGCTTCAAACTGCTCAATCCGTTCATTGATGTCGATGAAATCAAGATCAGGCTTATCAACATTTCGAATACTTAGTTCAAATGCGACATGTTGGTTTAGCCTTTCCTCCGCTACCTCGCGCATGCGACGATGACCCTCGTGCAGCGGGTTGAAGGCCCCGGGTAGCACTGCAAGACCCGGATCGCCGCGAAACGCAGGAGTCGTGCCAAGCAATCGGGGCGCAGAATCGTGGAAGTCCGCGCCAATCGTTGGAATGAAGTCTGAATTTGTCTCGTCAAGACCGAGGCCGAACCCGAGGAAGTGAAGCGCTAAATCAGCTAGTTCCCGTTCCTCCTGTAGGCGAGATAAGTCACCTTTCTTCAATTGCACATGCCATACGAGACTTTTCTGCGGAGTCTGCAACGCGACGTAAGCCCGATGCTCGCCTCGCTTTGCTCGCACAGAACGCAGTGCCGCAGTGATTCCTAAGCCATACACGTGGTCTTGTTCAGTCACGTCAGCCAGTTCTTGTGCGCGTAAGAAGGCTTGCATCGCGAGTCGTCGTGACGTGAGCGAGGAGCAGAAACTCTCGGGTTCGTACCCAAGCAAATCAATCATTGCTCGATTGTGATACGGGACAGTTGCTGCTAGCAGTACATTTGACGCACCTGGAGTGGTCGCCAGGTCAGAAAGTAGCAGAGAACCGCCAGCAGCATAGATCACACCACGCCACGGAGATTCAATGAGGCGATTTGCGGCAGTCACGCGTTAAGGAAGTCGCGAACGATCCTCATGAACACGTCGAATTGGTCATGGTGGCTCCAGTGCCCTGCATCGTCAATTCCTGCGACTTGCACATCGTTAAACACATCGGCTCGACCGTCTTTAAGGGGATCGCTCGCCCACGATTCTTTCCCGTAAATGAGGAGGGTCGGGCATGCGATTCTGGCATAGAGCGACTGAATCTCATCGTCCGACAGACCAATAGGTGCGAACGTACGCACGTAGTTGTCGAACTTCCAGCTGTAGGTTCCATCCTCATTTTGATTGCTGCCATGTACAGTCAAATGTCGCGCCTGATCTTCCGTAAGGTGGGGATTCTCGGTCTGCATGCGATGGAATGCTTCCTCTAACGAAGCGTATTTCCGCGGCACGCGACTAGACAGGTGGCGCAAGTTGCTGACCCAATTCTGAAGACGCGATTCGACCTTAGGTTGGCTACTGGAGTGAGACCATCGCGGTGGCGCTCCCATTCCTTCAATTGAGATCAATTTGGTGACGGTCTCGGGATATAGACCCGCATAGATGAGCGAAATAGATCCACCTAAGGAGTGACCCATCACCGTGACAGGAGACATATGTTTCTGCTGCACGACCTGAGCGATGTCGTAGACGTAATCGATGTGTAGATAACCACCACCGACCATCCATTGCGAATCGCCATGTCCTCGAAGGTCAGGAGCGATTACGTGATAGTCATGTCTGAGTTCGGACGCGACCCAATCCCAGTTTCGACAATGGTCGCGACCTCCGTGAATGAGTAACAGCGGTGGTGCGTCTTCGTTCCCCCAATCGACGTAATGCAAGCGCAGTCGTTGAGAGAAGTAGATATGCGAGCTAGGTGTCTCGGTCAGCATGCCGAAATTTTAGAGTGAGCGCTAGGCTTGTTAGACAAGGACAGCAGTACCTAACAAATGTTCAAGTAGGGATCGTATCAAGCGATATACTGTGCTAGTGAGGTGAATAATCTCGTCACGCAACGAGATTATGTCCTTCTAATATGGGGTGGCGTAGCTTTCGTTCATCCTCAAGTGAAACTGGACAATAAACTCAAAATGGCGAACGCTCAGAGGTTTCTCCGCCTCATGAATGAAGAAGGTGTGCTGCAATTTGGGGACTTCACGCTGAAGTCTGGGAAGAAAAGCCCCTACTTCTTCAATCTGGGAAATGTTGCTTCCGGTCGGGGATTGTCGGAGCTCGGACGCGCGTTTGCGCAGTGCATCTTGGATCACGACCTACGACCGGAGATTTTGTACGGTCCAGCGTACAAGGGCATCCCCTTTGTGGTGACTACCGCAATTGCATTAGCAGCAGAAGGAGTCGAAGTCGGCATTGCGTTCAATCGCAAGGAATCTAAAGGCTATGGCGAAGGTGGTTGGCTTGTAGGCGAATCGATGGACGAAAAACGCGTCGTTTTGATTGATGACGTAGTCGTAGACGGCGGTACTAAATTGGAGTCTGCCGAGTTGATTCGGAATGAAGGCGGAATCATGTGCGGGATGGTTTTAGGAATCGACCGCTTGGAATACATCAACGAGCGGCAGACCGCAACGGAAGCAATGACCGAGAAGCTCCACGTAAATGTACACGCCGTTGCGGACCTACACGATGTTATTGAGTTCCTCGCGACTAACGACAGTGACGACGAACGATTGCGGTCGTTAAGAGATTACGCCTCTGACAATTGCAAGTTGAAGGTTTAGCTTGGGAAAATCTGTGCACCGCCATCCACGCGTAAGACTTGCCCAGACACGTAGCTTGAGTCCGATGTCACGAAGAACTCGACGGCTTTTGCGACTTCCATCGGCCAGCCATATCTAGTCAAAGATCCGACTTCAACCTTACGATCATCGTTCGTTGGACGACTTGCTTCAAAGCGAGGCGTAATGATCTCGCCTGGTGCGATTACGTTCGCATACACCCCGTATGGACGCATCTGTGCAGCTAAGCAGCGTGTGTATTCATGAACCGCAGCTTTCGCAGTACCGTACACGACCTCAGAACGGTGTCCGGATAACCCAGCGATGCTTCCAATCGTGACAACCCAGCCGGATTTCCGCTCCATCATTGATGGTACAGCCGCTTTACAGACGAGAATGCAGGTAGTGAGATTACGTTCAAGAATGGTCCGTACATCTTCAAGGGACACCTCAATCGCGTCGTTAACCAGCGGTTTGCCTGCGTTGGGACCTGACGTCCCTGTCGAACCGATGTCACCACCAGCGTTGTTGATCAGAATGTCAACTGGACCTAATTGCTGCTTGATATCGGAGTAGTTCTGCGTAACGGTCGCCGGGTCCGTGAGGTCGCCGTGAACGGCGATAACGTTTGCGTCCGTTTGTTCTGCGATCTCGTTTGCAACGGTATCTAAAGACGGTGCTTCATTAAATGCCTGCGTAGAGGTTGGCGTGGTGCCATGTACTGCTACGCTTGCGCCAAGATCCGCTAAATGGGTGGCTACTACGCGTCCAATCCCTCTCGATGAGCCTGTTACCCAAGCAACCTTGCCTGAAAGTCGTTTTTCCACCTTGCTTTACATCTCCATAAAAACGCGCGGATAACTATATGAGTTGGCGTTAGTCGACTCGGCAACCACCTCAGATTAGCGCGACTTCTAAGTGTTATCGAAGTTGATCGCGTCCAAGTGAAGTAAGGTAATTCGCAACCCTTGGTTGAATTAAGTGAACGACGTCGAAAGACAGTCTGTCGATAATTTCCCGCAGTGGTGGCAGTTATTCGCTGCCAGGAACATTGCCCAGATGTTGGAATTGGTAGACAAGCTGGCCTTAGAAGCCAGTGCCTTCGTGGCGTGAGGGTTCAAATCCCTCTCTGGGCACCAACCGGGAAATGTCAAGAGTGCTCATATGAACCTGTTCTGCTTGGACGGAATCCCGGCGATTCACACTGAGCCCGACGAAGTGCCGGGTATGTATATGGCGCTCGGACGTGTAGCCGACTACACCGAGGAATTGGCGCCTGAAGAGCAAGCGTTAATTCAAGACTCGAATCCATCGAGGCAAAACGGCTTCGCAACTGGCAGACGCCTCGCTAAAGCTGCGCTAACGCACCTCGGAATCAGTCTTCAACCCATTTTGAGGAATGAGCGAAAACCTGTATGGCCTGAATTCGTCGTCGGAAGTATTTCGCACACGGACCACCTTGCAGTGAGTGCGGTGGCGCGAGCCATGCATTACCAAGGCATCGGTGTTGACGTTGAAGTCATCAGTGCGGTGGATGAACGCGTCGCGAATCGAGTACTCGACGAGGACGAACGTGGTTGGATCGACGCGGTTCAACTCCCAGAGTGGCGTACCGCCTTGTTCTCAGCCAAGGAAGCTATATACAAGGCGACGAACCCAATCACCGGCGAGTTTTTAGGCTTCCGTGACGTCACACTAAGAATCGACGAGAACGCTCAATCGTTCACTGCGTACACCTTAAAAGACCTTAAAGCATCCAGCTTGTTAGAGCGTGCTCGCGGGTATTTCCACCGAATTGAGGGTCACTGGCTTACGACTTTCGTCATTGAAGCGTAAGCCGAATTAATCTTCGTTAGATACGCGAATCGTTCCTAACTCTGCAAAGCTAGCGATTCGGACCTCGGAGCATCGGGACTGGCTGCCATCTTTCGAGCGGGGTCTTCGGTAATACCGTTGGATTGACGCAGCTCATCGGCCATTTGCCTCGCAATACCAATGAGACCTCGTGTCCGACACGCCTGCGCGCAGTCGGACGCATTCGTGTGCTTGCTGAAGCGACGTGCGGCGTTACCGTGACTTGCGGCATGTTAAGTAGCGGGTTTTGCGGATCCGGTGGTTCCTGCTCAAGGACATCGAGACCAGCAGCTTGTACTTTTCCACTATTGATCGCATCGACTAGGTCTACCTCCTTCACGATCGGACCACGTGCGGTGTTCACGATCACCACGCCGTCTTTCATCCGTTGGAAGGCATCAGCGTTGACAGAATGCTCTGTCTCCTCGTTGTGAGGTGAGTGAATGCTGATATAGTCAGAGCGTTCCAGCAATTCACCCCAAGCTACAGGCTCGACGCCAAACTCGCTCATGGTCAATTCACTGACATATGGGTCGTACGCAATAACATGCAACCCAAAGGCTTGCGCCCGTTTAGCCGTGCACCGCGCCACATTCCCAAACGAGACCAGACCGAGAGTCCTACCCATTAGGCGAGGAACATGATTCAATAAAGGTCGTCCTTTGTGCCATTCGTTTTCAGCAGCAAAGATGTTCATCTCCTTGGTGCGACGGATCGAGTTTAGAAGTAATGCCATCGCATGATCAGCAACTTCCTCGATGAATGTATCAGGCGTGTTAGTCACGACTATCCCAGCTTCAGTCGCCGCATCGACATCAACCATATCGACACCGACGCTTCCGAGACCGATAACCACGATGTTCTCTAGTCGATCAATGACTTCCTTACTGATTCGGACTCCCCAGGAGGTGATGATCGCATCACATTCTTTTGCTCCTTCGGCGAAATCCAAAGCCGTTGGTGAGGCGACTTCGACAATGTCGGCGACAGGTCTTAAGGCTTCGAGTTCAAGAGAGTACTTCTCATCAAGGTTTGTTACTTCGGCGATACGAGGTAACTGCATTGCAACCTTTTTCTTAGTTTTCATCAGTTAGTTTTCCAGTTCAAGTTTGCTGAGAATTTCTTCGCGAATCTGTCGCTTGAATATCTTTTCAGAAGCGGTACGTGGTAGTCGTTCGTGTCCGATCCATATACGGGATGGCACCTTGAATTGAGCAAGGCGTTGCCTCGCGAATTCCTTTAGTTCTTCTTCATTGAGATCCGTATCCGGCTCAAGACATACCGTCGCTGCAACGGTTTCACCGAGTCGTTCATCTGGAATCCCAAAGACGCAGGCTTCGGCCACGCGTGGGTGCTCGTAGAGCGCTGCTTCGACTTCCTGGCAACCGATGTTCTCGCCGCCGCGAATCACGATATCTTTCATGCGATCCGTAATGAAGACATAGCCTTCATCATCGAGATGGCCGACATCGCCTGTATGAACCCAACCATCAACCAGCGTTTCCTTGGTTGCTTCAGGATTATTCCAATAACCGCTGAAGTTCTGAATCCCCCAAATGCACAATTCGCCGGTCTCAAAAGGTGGTAGGTCGCGTCCATCTTCGTCTACTGCCTTCACTTTAACGAGCGGCGGTAGTGCGCGTCCGCAACTCCGTGGTCTAAGCGAGAACGCAGGTCCCCCGATACTGGTTGCCAAGCCTTGCGTTTCGGTCATTCCCCAACCAGTACCTGAAGCGCCTTTCGCGATTTGCTTGTCAATTTCCTTTGCCTGTTCAGGCGCCATTGCGGCTCCGCCACCACCTGCGCTTTGAAGACTGCTTACGTCGTATTTACCTAGCGACGCCGACTTGACCAGCTCATACGACATGGTTGGTACACCATTGAACGACGTGATCCGTTCAGCTTCGATGATCTGCAATGCACGATCGACATCCCACTTGTACATCCCCACCAATTTGCGGCCGTACCGAAACGACGACAGTAACTGAACGACCAATCCGGTTACGTGGAACAGCGGCACTGACAAGATTGTCGAGGGCGGATGAGCAGGATTGGTTGATGCGGCGGCGGCGGCTTGTTGTGCTTGGGCGGGATTTTCGATAACTGTCAATTGATAGCCAACGGCTCCTGCCGCCTCCCAGCCTAATAGCGCATTGCAGATTGACCGGTGAGTGGACAACACACCTTTGGGATGAGCGGTGGAGCCTGACGTATACAAGAGCGTTGCATTGTCGTCCGGTCGAATTTCGCTTTCAGGCATGGTATCGCTAGTGCCATCAACAAAGGCATCCCACGTAGTGAACGCCTCATCCTGACACCGCACTGTGACGAGCTCAATTGCTAGATCCTTTGCCAAAGGTCCAACTCGTTCAAGCCTTTCTTGGTCGACGAAAAGAAGCTTCAAGCCGCTATCTTGGATACCGTATTCCATTTCCTCTGCCGTCCACCACGCGTTCATGGCGACCGCGATACCACCCATTGCGGTGATACCCATGAAAGCGAATATCCATTCAGGGTAATTGCGAAGCGAGACGCCGACACGATCACCAGGCTCAACTCCAATTTCAATGAGCTTGTTAGCAACCTGTGCCGCGATTCTCCAAGCATCTTCAAAGGAGTAGCGCTCGTCATCGTAGACGTAGAAATCGACTTCGTGCCTTAGTCCAAAACGATAGAGTTCGCGAAGATTGGTAGGCGCATTTACGAAGCCGATGAAGTCCACGCCGTTCACGTGAACGGTGTCGGTCTCGAATGGTTTACCGGGAGCGGTTACCTCAGCGATTGCACGTTCGAGCGAGTTATTTGCCGCCATGTTTAGATGTTGCCCGTGGAACGCGCGAACGCCTCCATAGGGGTTTCAGCTCTTTTACGAAGCGGGCAATAATATTGGAAGCGTGGCTAAAATCGCCGCCGAACCATCGTAATGGCACCTAATGCAGCCAAGCTGCGGTGTCGTTACTCAGCTAAGCGAGACCTACTATGCGAGAAAACAGAGTCCTTTCATCTTGGCGACAAGGCGGACAATCGGTAGGAGGCTGGCTCAGTATCGGTAACGCTTACACGGCTGAAACCATGTCGAGTCTTGGGTTCGACTACCTATGCGTCGATCTGCAGCACGGCATGTTGAGCTACGACGATCTCAAATACATGCTGCCTGCAATCTCGAACTATGACTCAGTACCGTTCGTACGCGTTCCGTGGAACGAGCCTTACGAGATTATGAAAGCACTAGATGCTGGCGCATACGGCGTAATCGTGCCGATGGTGAACAATCGTGAAGAGGCGGCATTGGCCGTAGATTCCTGTCGGTATCCGCCGGACGGCCATCGCTCGTTTGGTCCGATTCGTGCGGCGATGTATGGCGGACGTGGCTATGCGCGCGAAGCGAATGACCAGATTGCGTGCGTGGTGATGGTTGAAACCGCCGATGGTATTGAGAACCTCGATGAAATCGCTTCAACACCGGGTCTTGACGGGATCTATATTGGTCCGTCCGATCTTGGATATGCATTGGGATTGAGTCCGACAACGGGAAGCCAGGAACAAAAGCACATTGACACGGTAGCGCATATTCGTGAGACATGTAAGAAGCATGGCATTGCCGCTGGTATTCATACCGGTAATCTAGACGCGACAAAGGGATACCTCAAACAAGGATTCAATCTCGTCACATTAGGTGCGGACAGCGCGTTTATGGCTGGTGCGGCTAGTACACAATTGGTTCAAGCCAAGGAAGTCGCTGGGTCCGAACGCGAACAGACTGGCTATTAATCCGTCTGCTCAGCTGGACCGATTTCGGCATCGGTATACGCGAACGCCGGAGTTTCACATATCGCGTAGGGGTATAGGTGTAACGGATCAAGGTGTTGCCGATACTTTCTAATCGGTTCAAGGGTTTCACGATGAACCTGCTCGCTCGATGGCAACAGAACCACGCTGTCGAGCGCTTCAAAGATCGGATTCACTGGTCGTAATCGCGCGAATGTGCACCGCGTTTCGAAAGCTTGCCCTGAGTATGTTGCAACCTCGATGTCGCGAATGACGGCCCAGTCTTTCAGAATCAGATCGGGTTCGACGACGAAGACAAGTGGAACGATTTCCTGATTCGAACGCGCGAGTTCAAGCAACTCTCGCGCAACGAACCATGGATGTCGATCTCGGAATGATCCATTGCTCGATCCCGAATCATGGACCGCGTCAAGTGCTTTTTGGTCAGTGACCGTAACGAGACAGTAAGAGGTAAGTTCAGGCACAATAGCGCTAACGAAAGCTAAGACAATCGACGAATATGTCGATCGAACCAAATCAGAAAACGAGGCGGAGCTGAATATCGACGCCCTTATCAAATTCTTCCTGTTCGAATCGTGATTGCACCGTGGCGATCTCAAGATTGAACAACCGATCGAGATTTGAATTAAGCGCGACTCGAACGCCCATGCGCGTCTGGTTGAGGGTGGAGATAGCGATCTGTCCGAACGGAGTAATGACGCCGGTGCCGCCGATCGCCATGCCGTAACTAAGCGAACCACTCATCGCCCACACAGGATCGGTCGAGGGATCAAATCTTGAATCTAAGTAGCTCGAATAGCCAACAGCCGAATTAGGATTCAAGGCAACGCTTGAGCGGGTACTGCCAAACATAGGCGTAACGGACAGCGCTAAGCCTTCGCCACGAAGACCGGGGTCAAGATGCGCCGCGACGCTGAATACGAGATTCGGATTTTCAAACACGTTTTGGGCTGAAAGCGCTCGACCTTCAGCTTCAAACGTCAGGCCATTGAGCGACGTGTACCGAACTCCCCCAAGTGCTTCTAATGAGGTGTCTCGATCTACTGGACTACTATTGACGCGACCGCTAACACCAACGTACGGTTGTACCTGTTCGCCAGAGAACGACATTTCTAATCCGGCTCGAAGGCTTCTCGCTCCGTAGTTACTCGAGAAACTAGCGTCTGAATCGAGTTCAGCCGCGCGCAATGGAACCGTGAGACCCGCATCTCCCACCGAAGTTAGGTGTAGATTTCCAGTCGAGCCAAGTAAATGCCGCCAACCCACCGCTCCGAGAAGAAGGCTATTCTGACCTATTTCTGGATCAGACGTATTGACGTGGTCAAGCAAAGAGTTATCACGAGCAAAGCCTACGACTCCCCAAATCTCGCCGCCGCTACCGTCATGCCATCGTGCGTAAGGCATGATGCTTGAGAGGCTCGCACCCGTGAAGGATGGCGAACGGCTCGATCTCGGCAGAGCAGAGTTCGTATAGCCGCGACTGTCGAAGCTGATCGATAGTCCCGTCGTGAGGTTTTCTTCGAGCCGAGTATCGAAACCAACATAGATACCGGAGGGCTCTATTCCAAGATCCGCTGCCCGATTCGAATTCGATGGATAGCGAGTGCTGGCGTAGTTCCACAACGTATACGCTCGAGACTCGGCGCTATCTTGAGCGAGGGACAGGTCCCGAAACCTCGAATGCATCGCGCTTGTAATGCCATCCAGGAGATTTCGTTGGACCGAGATATCGCTGTTGTTTTGGATGCGATGCGGACGGGACGCGGCAACGGTACCAATTCGTGCTGTCCCGACGTCGCTTGTGGTACGTCTGTTCTCGGAGTCTCGAGTTCGGAGTGAGCTAGAAGGTAGCGATTCGTTCATTCCAAGGATTGCCAAGGATGCATCAGAATTCCGCGCATTTCTGTGCTGTTCAGTCACCGGCGCAAATACAAATTGCTGAATTCCCACGCCGTTGCGGGACACGCCGATCCAATAGTAAATTGAATTGGGGATTACGCCATCGACCCGACCTCGGATCGATCTACTTGCGTTGTCGAATACCAGTCCAGAGGGTAGGGCGGGGACAACGCGATATTTCGCCGATGCATCTTGCAGAGCGGGTAGCTGCAAAACGTTGTCACTACTTATGTAAATGGGCGCACGGAGCAGCTCCGATTCAAAAGCAGTTTGCGCGCGCTTGGGGATTTCCTCATGAGCGCGCTGTTCGACGTTGACGATAAACCAGTCAATCATTGACCCGAAACTGTTGGTTGCGGTTACTGCGACCTGCGCCGTGCCAGTCGATTTCGCTAGTACGATGAGAAAGTTCTCGACAATCCATGCGTCTACGACCTTCTTGTCATACGGATATACAGAGAAAGTCTGATTCGGGACTCTACCGAAAGAAGTGTGGAGATCGCGTAGATATATCCGCTGTGACCCGACTGGCCCGACGGAATCGGCGTACTTCGGACTTAGGAATAACGTTTGGTCGTCAATCGCGTTTAGGAGCTTAGGCGCGATTCTTGAAGACTCGCCTTGCTCTTGCGCTGCAATAGCTGCAATGAAGAGGGTGAAACTGCACACCAGTAACGCACGACAAAGTCGTTTTCGACAGTGCTTGGTGATGGTTAGATTCGGGGAGATCGACACGGTAGTTTTGGCGCGTTTAGTTAAGCGGTAAGCGCAGAAAGTGATCGGCTTTGCGATTGGTTTCACGCAAGTGTCGATTTGGGGATTATAGGAATTTGGCGTGCTTTTACCGCCTCGCAAGGCGAGACAAGCAGAATTCACAAACTCATTGGGTAACGGAATTTGCGAAAAAAAAAGAGCCACAGGTGCACGCACCCGCGGCTCTAAGACCTTGCGAAGATAGTTAGTTAAGCACTAAGTGCGCATAACTAACTAGAGGGAGACTAAGCCTCTTCCTCTTCTTCCTCGCCTTCGTCTTCTTCGCCGCCGTCGTCGTCTTCACCACATTGGCCTTCGCCACATTTTCCTTCTTCGTCGCCTTCACCACATTCGCCTTCCTTTTCATCGGAGCCAGCGATCGTGAGAAGAGAGTCATCCAGAGCACTTGTATCAAGCGCTTCATCCAGATCCGCGGCAAGAACCGAGGAGCCGGCAGTTGCAACTACAAGAGCACCCACTCCTAAAACGAGAGGATTTACTGAGAGTTTGGACATAGTGTTCCTCAATCATCCAAAACCAATTTGTAAGCGAGCAACTGAACCAGAAACCTCTGTACCAGGTCCCGCCATTCTGACGTCGAGACGCCATTTCTACCAGTTTTGACCTTAAAGTTTCCTTTGAGTTCAAAACTGCCTTGCAATCATAATGCCATACAGGCAGTAAAAAAAATGAACCACCTGTGAGAGTCGTTGTTGGTGCTGATTAGTTCAGTTGATAGCGAGTGCAAACACTGATCGTACAGTGCCTTTATTAGTTCCTAATCAAGCACCTCCTGAAGGTTACTACGCACAGAATCTACGCGCGGTGGTCGACACGGTCTGTCAACAATATGCAGATCTACTAACAAGTGATGAGACGTATTTCGCGAATTCCGCGCTTGCGCTCTCTGAACCATCTCTGCGGTTACTAGCGAGGTTGCTGTCTCGGACCAAGACGTATATTCGCCTCGATTCATTGTCCTATGCCGACGTTGGTGACGTTTCGAAAGCACTCCACGAGTTGAGTGGAGCGAATCTAATCTCGCTCAACGCCTTAGGAGAAGCTTCCGAAATACTGAATCTCTTAACGGTGTCTGAGCTAAAAGCCACATTCGCGCATACTGATCTGAAGAGGAGGAAATCCGAACTAATCGAAACCATACAAGCTCGGCATGATGTCATAACAATCCGAGATCGCATCAGTGAGCGTCAACCATGGTTGCACGTCATCGCGTCACAAGTATTTGAGGTTTTCTGTCTTCTGTTTTTTGGCAATAACATGCAGAAAATCGAAGAGTTCGTCATTCGCGATTTAGGCGTGACTCGGTTTGAGGCGTATGAAATGGATCCGGCTTTTCGACTATTCAGGGATCGACGGGCTATCGATCGATACCAGGAACTTCAAGGGCTCGCAGAAACAGTTGAATCACTTGGTAAGACTGTCACCGCTGAAGATGCCGAAGACATCTCTGGATCGTTAATGACTCCGGAAGAAGACCGAGTTTTCGAACTTCGTCGAAGCCGCATATTGAATGCGTTAGGTCGGAATTTGGAACGCGTGAACGAACATGAGCTCGCATTGCGCTGTTATCGAAGTTCAACTGCGCACCCGGCGCGCGAACGCATGATGCGAATATTGAAGAAAGATGGTCGCGTGGAGGTACTCGAAGAGGTTCGAGCAGAAATCTTGGATGGACCGCGCTCGTATGAAGAGCGGCAATTCGCGTTACGGTTTGCGAAACCGAGGACCCCTCAACCGACCATCGAACTCCGCGAGAGTCTAGCCCCCAGCGACGAAGTTACTAGCATCGAGAACTTCGCCGCGCAACAGCTCATCGACGAAGGCGCGCAGGCCTGGCATCTCGAAAACCTACTACCCAATGGCGTATTCGGGTTGGCATATTGGGATTGGTTGTACGCCTCAGTTCGCGGTGCATTCGTGCATCCGTTCCAGACTGCGCCACTAGACCTGTATTGGCCCGAATTTTTCGAAGTTCGTCAAGACACGTGCGAAGACCCGCTAGCGAAGCCAGAGGAGCTAAAAGCTCGAATACTCGCTATTGCCGATACCAAACGGGGTATTAGTAGTCATCTTGTTGCTTGGTCCGTACTCTCCCCAAGTTTGTTAAGTACGCTTCTTGGCGCAATGAAAACCGAGCAAATACAGGATCTATTACGTATCGCGACGGAAGACTTACGTCAGTTTCGCGCCGGTTTTCCAGATTTGACGGTGGTCGATCAGCAAGGGGAGATTGCGTTTGTGGAAATCAAGGGTCCTGGTGATCAACTGCGTCCAAATCAACGACTTTGGATCGAACGCCTGATGCAGGCGCAATTCAACGTTTACGTCTGGCGTTTCCGATAACCTGTGCAGATTCCGATCGGAGTCTCGGAACTTGCGGCGTTTGTACACCGACGTGGCGATATCGATGATCGGGCAGAAGATCCGACGTCCGCGCGAGAAGGCATTGAAGCACAGAGTGCGTATCAGACTCGACTCAAGCAGGATCGAGCTGAGTATAGGTCCGAAGTTCGCGTCGTACGTGACTATCAGTATGAATCGATCACACTTCATGTAACCGGGCGCGCGGATGGCGTCGCAGTAGAAGACGAACTCCAGGGTTCTCGACTGTTAGTCGAAGAAATCAAGACCACCCGTAAGCAACCGAGCGGATTACCTGTCTGCGATCGGTCAGTTCACGAAGCGCAGTTACGTCTGTACGCCTCCATGCTTGATTCACGAAGCGAAGTTGCTTCGATCGTCACGCGACTTACTTATATTCATCCGGACTCTGGCGAGACCCATCACTTTGATCAAGCGGAGGAAGCTTGCGATCTTGACAGTTTTTTCGAGGAGACAGCACGGGTTTATTGCGTGTGGGTGACGGATGTCTTGACCCGACTTGAAGAACGAAACCGGATCGCAACATCGCAGGAGTTTCCATTTGAAACTTACAACGAAAACCAGCTGCAATTGGCTCGTCATGGTTTCGTGAGTCTACGTGACGAGACGAATTTACTGTTTGAAGCGCCGACGGGAACGGGGAAGACGATGGCGACTGCCTTCCCTTCGATTAAGGCGATGGGTGAGAGGGAGCTTGATCGCGTCGTCTACAGCACGGCTCGAACAACAGGTCAACAAGCTGCAATAGACGCTTTCTCAACGCTTCGTGAGCGCAACGACAGCCTTGTGCAAGTTACTGTTTCCGCGAAGGACCGGGTCTGTTTAACACCTGGTGCCGCGTGTCGACCGGAAGAGTGCGAATACGCGAAAGGACACTTCGATCGCGTGCGCGACGCGACGAAGCATCTGCTACTTTCGGGAAAAGTCGATCGAATCGCAATTGACACGGTCGCGAAGTCAAGAAAAGTTTGCCCATTTGAGTTGTCCCTCGATGTTGCAGAGTGGTCAGACGTCGTGGTCTGTGATTACAACTACGTATTCGATCCGTTGGTGCAACTGAAGCGGCTTCGCTCTCGACTGTTCAGTCGCGTTGGTCTACTGGTTGACGAAGCACATCGACTCACGGAACGTGTTAGGGAGATGCTCAGCTGCGAGTTCGATCTGGAATTGATCGAGAAAGCGGCGAACGAAGCGCAATCTACACCGTCAGGACCGCTAATCGAGGAGGTGTATCGCTTGCTCGTTAGCTTCCTTGACGAATCGCTGCCTTCAGTAGGCGAATCCGTTAGGGACGAAATTGATCCGCGATTGAGCACCGCGATTGATCGTTTGTTCGAGTCTGCCGATGTGCGTTTGCGAAATATCACAGAACTTGATGTAGTCGACGACTGCGTCTATGAGTTCCTACGCTTCCGAACGATCGCAACGATAAGCGAGGAGGATCCGAGCAAATTTGTGTGGCTGCTCAGTAGGACCCGCGATGAAAGGCGTATTCAGTTCCGTTGCTTAATGCCGAATTCGTGGATTAACGCTGTCATCGGTAATTTCCACGGTTCAATCCGCTTCTCGGGTACGATGTCTCCGGGTGAGTTATTCAACGAAGAGCATGGTCTCGAAGGTCCAATCAAGCATGCAAAGTTAGTACCCGACATAAGTCGACTGAGTGTATACGTCGTACCGGACATAACGACGTACTACAACGAAAGAGGTCGAACGGCGCCGGACTTGGCACGACTGATCGAGAACATTAGAAAGGTCTCGACTGGGAATTGGCTCATCGCATTTCCTTCGTTCGCTTACATGGATCTGGTGCTTGATCATCTCTCGGATGCTGATACCTCGCTGGTTCAGAGGCCTGGAATGAGCCTCGTGGAACGCGATGAATTCTTGAATCGAATTACGCTAGATAGCGCTCAACTTGGATTTGTGGTCATGGGTGGCGTGTTCACAGAATCAATTGATATTGAGCAAGCATCACTCGAAGGTGTCGTCGTCATCAGTCCGGGTATTCCGCCTCGCTCGATTGAACGCGAACGCATCTCCTCACTATCCAGCCATGGCTATGAAATCGCATATCGTCGCCCCGCGATGACCCGCGTTGTACAAGCGGCGGGTCGCGTAGTTCGCGGCGAGAAGGATCGCGGCATCGTCGTATTGATTGATCCACGTTTCACGCGTAGCGACTTTGCGCGATATTTCCCATCACATTGGGAGCCTCAAATCGTCAAGGCTGAGGAGCTAGGTGTGCACGTACAAGCGTTTCAGGCACAGGCTGAGAAATAAGGTGCTCTCACTCGGTGATTAACCGAGTTGCATAGGGTTTCGCATTTAACGTGAGCTCGCCACGAGCGCGGAAGTTTGCCGTCGCCTCAGGAGCCGGCGTGCGTGAGAGTTGCCAGGAATTTAAGCCGTCGTACCAAGTGCAAAGCAACATTTTGCCAAGTTCTTGCGTTCTGTCTTGCTCGCAAAACAAGGCTTGAGGAATGGCTTGATATTGATCTGAGGTTTCAAACGTCTCCCATGCCGTGTATGAGAGCTGCGCGATCTGATCAACATCTTTATTACGAACGTCAAAGAATCGAAACACGTACAAACCCGCACGCGTTCGCGGTTCGTAGTCGTTTGGGCGAACGGTTGGTTCAAGTTGGAGAGTTTCTGCCTTACTTACGGCGTCGATTGATCCGAGACGTTCGTTGATGTCCGCGACATCACCTGTCGTGACCAGGAAGAGTTCGTTCGATGCGAGACCAAATAACCCAAAGAACGCACCCCAGATTCCTGCGTCGCCGAGTTTTTCGCGTTCACGCCCAATAACAGCATCGTAGATGGGTCGAAAGTTAGATCCCTCGGTTTGCAATCGACTAATAGCGAAGTTGAGAGTCATTTGAATTGCTCAAGTCAGTGAGAGAGTTCGGATTTTGCCATACTCGCGAGTGTTTTAACCTGAACTCGCGGCAGTATCCATGTAGAAAATTCCGCGCACCCGAAACGAAGAGATTTCCGTATGAATGGTGCTGAGAGTCTGATCAGAACGTTAGTGAATCACGGCATTACCCAGTGCTTCGCGAATCCAGGAACATCTGAGATGCACCTCGTACAGGCAATCGATCGAGTGAGTGAATTCAATGCAAGTCTTTGTCTGTTTGAAGGAGTGTGTAGCGGTGCCGCCGACGGCTATGCTCGGATGGCGGGAATTCCAGCTACGACACTACTTCACCTCGGTGCAGGATTGGGAAATGGGATCGCGAATCTGCATAACTGTCGGCGTGCAGCGACACCTCTAATCAACATCATTGGAGACCATGCGATTCACCATTCGGCGTATGACGCGCCGCTGACCTCGGACGTTCAAGCCGTCGCGAAGCCTGTTTCGAGTTGGATTCGATCCTCACGCACATCCAATGGAGTAGGGCTTGACGCTGCAGACGCTGCACACGCCGCGATGGGGAACCAACCTGACCCTAATGGCAACATAGCGACCTTGGTCTTACCAACTGATTGTGCCTGGGAAGCAGGTGTCGAACAACCACAATCTCGACCATTTGCGGAACGTGCGAAGGTTCAAGGTGACGTGATCCATGCTGTCGCGAGCGAGATCGACGCTAACACAGTTCTGTTGATAGACGGCAATGCGTTAACTGAGGATGGCATTCGAGCCGCGGGTCGCATCGCCTTGAAAACACAGTGCGCGTTATTCACTCCGACGTTTCCCGCTCGTGTGGAGGCTGGTCCGCACCTCCCTTCCGTTAATCGCTTACCGTATTTCCCGGAACACGTACTTGCAACGTTAGAAGGGAAGTCAAAGTTAGTACTCGCAGGTGGTGGTCTGCCTGTAAGTTTCTTTGCGTATCAAGACCAGCCTAGTTCTTTGGTTCCCGACGATTGTGAAGTCGTACATCTCGCGCATCGACATGAAGACGTCGAAGACGCGCTGGTTCAAATCGCCGACAGAATCGGTGCAAGCGACTTTGCCTCAATGGAAAAAGAACGACCCGAACGTCCTGGGGGACGCCTCGGGGCACGTACGATCGGGCAAGCGCTCGCGGCATTGGCGCCTCACGAGAGCATTGTCTCGGTAGACTCTGGAGGCGGCGGGGCAGCATACGACGTTATGCGTGGCTGTGTACGCCACACATGGCTAAACCTAACAGGTGGTTCAATCGGAGACGGTGGGCCGGTAGCTGTCGGTGCTGCAATTGCGTGTCCAGAGCGTCCTGTGTTCGCGCTCCTCGGTGATGGCGGCGCCATGTACACACTCCAGTACCTTTGGACCGCGGCGCGGGAGAACTTAAACATAACCTCCGTGATATTCTCGAATCGTCAATACAACATTCTTGAAGTTGAGTACCTTCGCTTGGGAGTCAACCAGATTGGCGATCGCGCGGCTTCATTGTTCGACTTGAGCCAGCCTTCGCTTGATTGGGTAGCCTTGGCGCAAGGTCAGGGCGTTCCGGGAAGTAAGGCGACGACTAGCGAAGAATTCACGGCTGCGCTTGAGACTGCGTTGGCAGCCGACGGACCGTATTTGATCGAAGCTGCTATATAGGTTTTGTCGGAATTAGCCATGATCGAACTGAACATCGAGCAGGGCGGAACTATCGGTTTACTCCAGCGCCTGAAGAGATCGTTCCTACACGCACTCATCGTTGCACCAGTTGCCGGTTTCATACCGTTTCAGTCCGCGAGCGGTGAGGATGACGGCGCGATGCAGCTTGAAGAAGTGATCGTAACCGGGTCTCGGATCCTACGCGACCCAACATCTGCACGGGAGACGATATTTGAACTTGAGACGGAGAACCGTGATCGAAGCGGACTTACCTCATTAGCGGACATGCTAGCTCGCTTGTCCGTATCAGGGTCGACTCTGAGTACCCGATTCAACAGCAGCGGTAATTTCGGATTTCCAGCTGATGGCGGCGGCGTCGCGGCTGGGGCAGCTCATGTGGATCTTCGCCATCTCGGCGCAAAGCGTGTCTTGGTGCTTGTAGATGGCGTGCGTTGGGTTCACGGATCGTCAGGAAGCGGTGTCTCGGGTGCAACCGACCTTAACACGATACCCGAGAACGTAGTGGATCGAATTGAGGTTCTGCGTGACGGCGCGTCTGCCGTCTATGGATCGGATGCCATCGCAGGTGTTGTTAATGTGATTACTCGGAAAGTGGACGGCTTTTCTGCCGGAGCTTATGGAGGGAGTTTTGCGAACGGCGGTGAAACGGTCGATCTCGAAGCCAGTTTCGGTCGCGTCTTTACGTCAACATCCGCCTCGATGCACTTGACTCTCACGGATCAAGGTCGTGTTGGCGCTGCTGATCATGAACAGACGCGATGGCCGAAACCTGGCACCGGCGTGACACACGGGAGTACGTTTACGCCTCAAGGTCGCGTCCTTGTCACAGACCCAAACACAGACTCGTTTATCAACTGTGCATTGAACGAAAACGTAACTGGATTGCCTGTCTACGATCCTGCTAATCCTTGTGGACCTGACGATGACTACCACCCCTGGAGTAACGAGGATCGGTTTAACTACGCGCCATATAACTTGGTGATGACGCCTTCGCGACGTATAGGTTTATTCGCGCGTGTTGAGCATGACTTCTCAGACAATTTGAGTATTCATGCACGGCTGCTCGTAAACGAGCGCGATTCCACTAACCAAGCAGCTCCTGAGCCCGTCTGGGCGGGAGATCTGTCGGAAACTGGTAGCTTACTTGATGACATCGTCATTGACGTAGCAAACCCATTCAACCCCTTCGGATTCGACATTGGCTCCGGAGCCTTCGCAACTCGGCGGCTGCTTGAGAGTGGACCACGAGTATTTGAGCAAGACGTTCGAACGAGATACGCAACCGTAGGCGCCCGTGGCTCATTAACGGGATGGCATCGACCGTTATTCTGGGATGCAAATCTGATCTGGTCGATCAATGCCGCAAATCAAACGAAGCATGGAGCGCATAACGCACGCAAGATGCTGCAGGCACTTGGTCCCCCTGACCGATGTGCGTCAATCTCAGGTTGCACGCCGCTCAATTTACTTGGCGGTCAGGCCGGAGGTGGCACGATAACCCAGGCAATGCTGGATTGGATAGGGTTCGTACAGCGCGACAGCAGTTCGCAGCAGCTTGGAGGATTTTCAATAAATCTAACGGGAGACCTCGTAGACCTTTCCGCTGGAACCATCGCATTCGCAACTGGCATTGAGAGACGACACCAGAGCGGTCGGTTCGATCCCGATCCGATCGTTGCGGCAGGCGATACAGCCGGCTTACCGGCTCAACCGACGAATGGCAGCTACCACGTCTCTGAACTCTACGCGGAGATTGAAGTACCGTTGCTTTCAAATAGGCGTGCAGCAAATCTCATTGACGTTTCCGCCGCGACCCGATTCTTTGACTATAGCACCTTCGATAGCGGTACGACCAACAGGATTGGGATTCGGTGGAAGCCAACAAGCGGCATACTGCTCAGGGGCAGTTGGGCTCAGGGTTTTCGCGCGCCAAATATCGGCGAGCTCTTTGGAGGGCTAACTCGACTAGATGCAGTGATTGCCGATCCATGTTCGGATTTTCTTCGCGCCAACGTAGGACCCACTGTACTCCAAAACTGCCTCGAAAAAGGGGTACCCGCCGACGGAAGTTACACGCAACTGGGAAGTCAGATTAGCGTTATGACCGGGGGCAACCCAAATCTTCAACCTGAGACGTCAAATAGTGTTACTTACGCTGCGGCTTGGCGACCCGCACAGGTTGGCGGAGACCTGCGTCTTGAATTAGTCCGCTATCGACACGCAATTGATGATGCGATCACGGGTTATGACGCGCAGACGGTGCTTGACGGGTGCTACCGCAACAACGTATCGTCACTCTGTAATTTAGTTCAACGCAATGACCGCGGTGGCATTTCGCGATTTCAAAACACGATATTCAATGTGGGTTCGATTAACACGAAAGGTTGGGATTTCAGCGTCGCTTGGAGCAACGACAGTCCGTGGCAGATCGATTGGCACGTAACGCATCTCGAAGAGTTCACCGAGCAACTGAAAGATTCCATGGGTACTGTGATCGAGGTTCGAAACCTAGCAGGAAAAACCGAATCTGATCGCGGTAAACCTACATGGAAGTCCTTTCTGATCCTCAGCTGGGATCACGAGCCGTGGTCGTTGTCGTGGACCGCTCGATATATTCACGAAATGACTGAGCGTTGTTCGGATTTTCTCGATGGTTCGCCAGACAGCCTTACGAACCTGGGGTTGTGCGCGTTACCCAATCATGACAACAACTCACTTTCGCGTAATCGCCTTGCTGCAACCACTTATCACGATATGCAAGCACGGCACACATTTGCCGCGAGGAACCGTGAGCTCAGCGTGACTGCTGGTGTCGTAAACCTATTTGACCGAGATCCACCGATAAGCCAGAGTGCTTCACTCAACGGCTACGATGCTTCGGTTTACGACATACCCGGAGGTCGTTTCGTTTACCTGAAGGTTTCTTTTAAACCAGGTTCGTAACTCAAGACGTGCTGAACCGTGACGGATAGATGGCGTTTTCCCATAGGTTGTTCGGACAGACATCCGGGGACTCATAAGCCGTCGAAGCACGTTTCCTACACCCAGAAGATCGGTAAACTCGAAACTAAAATGCCCGCTTCGCTGAACGAGACCCACCATGCTTGACCGATTTAAAGTTCCCGACGACATCGCGGTGCGCGTGAAACAGGAAGACATGCGCCACGCGGTCGAGGGTATTTTCAAATCATTCGAGATGCCGGACGCAGAGGCAGAGGCTGCCGCAGACGTGCTGATGTATGCCGATATTCGCGGCATCGACTCGCACGGCGTCTCCAACATGATGCGCGCTTACGTCGCAGGGTTTCGAGCGGGTCAGATTAATCCTAAGGCGAATCTAAGCCGCACACTGGACCACGTCGCGGCGCTTAACTTTGACTGCGATCGCGGTTTAGGGCTTGCGCAAAGTAGGGAAATGATGCTGGCGGCTTGCGAACGCGCAAATGAAACTGGCGTGGCAGTGGCGACAGCCTTCAATGGTCGTCACTATGGCGCATGTGCTTACTACGCACATGTCGGTCTCGACCATGACATGGTGGGGATTTCAATGACCGCCGGTGGATTGCTGGTTGCACCAACCCAGGGTGCAGAACGGATGTTGGGTTTAAACCCGCTAGGTATCGGCGCGCCAGCAGATAAAGAAGTACCTTTCATATTTGATGCTTCGATGAGCTCCGTCGCTGGCAACAAAATCGAACTCCTGCGTCGGGTCGGTGGGCACGTTCTACCTGGGTGGGTAACAGATGCCGAGGGAAATCCTGTAATGGATGAGACGCAGGTTCCCCAAGATTTCATGATGTTGCCTTTAGGTGGCACAAGGGAAATCGGTTCGCACAAGGGATTTGGCCTCAGTTTCATGATTGAAATTCTTTGCGGCATGTTGCAAGGCACTGGTGGCGGTCCGCATCGTCGGAAAGGTGTTGCGCATTACTTCATGGCAATTGATGTTTCAAGGTTCACGGATCTTGATGGTTTCAAAAAGGACATGGACGACTACCTCCGATCTATTCTTGAATGCAAACCAGCGCCAGGTGAAACTCGTGTGGTATATCCAGGCTATCCAGAGTATGAAGCGGAGCTTGATCGTCGAGAACTTGGAATTCCCTATCATCCGGAAGTCATCGAATGGTTCAAGAAAACGACTAATGAACTTGGCATTGACAACAATCTACCTTGATCGACCAGTCGAATATCGAAATCACGCTGTTAGGGTAGTTTGATGAACGTCGTACTGTTAGGACCACCTGGTTCCGGTAAAGGCACGCAAGCGCAATTCATCGTCGAGGAGTTCGGCATTCCTCAAATCTCCACCGGTGACATGCTTCGTTCGGCCGTCGCGGCTGGCACGGAGCTCGGACTTGCAGCGAAGAAGGTGATGGACGCGGGGGACTTGGTTTCCGACGAGATCATTCTGGGCTTAGTCGCCGAACGAGTCCGAGAGCCCGACTGTGTTCACGGTGCATTGTTCGACGGATTCCCGAGAACGTTACCGCAAGCTCATGGGATGGCTCAAATTGACGTCAATGTCGACACGGTCGTTGAGCTTATTGTTCGAGATGACGTGGTAGTTGAACGCATAAGCGGACGTCGCGTTCATCAACCCAGTGGTCGCGTATATCACGTTACCTTTAACCCGCCAAAAATTGCAGACCAAGACGACGTAACGGGCGAGGCACTAATTCAAAGACCAGACGACACGGAAGACACAGTTCGCGAGCGATTGGCGGTATATCAACGCCAAACGGCGCCGTTAATAGACCACTACAAACAGAGCGCGGCAACATACTTCGAAACTGACGGAACTGCTAGCGTGGACGCAATCCGTATCTCAATCTGCGACTTTTTGAGAACCGTTGCGACTTAACGCCTGACTGCGTTGTGGACGAGGTGATGAGCCTCGTCTGGTAACAAGAGCACATCTACGACTTCGTCGGCCCGTATCGATTCGACTGTCTCTGGTACCACAATCAGGCAGTTTGCTGCAGCCAACGTAGACAAACGATTCGAGCTTTGATCGCCAGCAGGTCGTACGACCAACTGATCGCCAGCGCGCGAGAGAATACCTCGTTGGTATTCACGTCGCCCCTTCGAATGACGTAACTTTTCAGTTAAAACGGCTGGTATAGAAAGCGGCTCTGTGAGCGCGACGCCGCTAAGCGCATCTACCGATTTTGCGACGAACAATAAGTACGTCACGATGGTCGATACTGGATTTCCGGGCAAGCCGAGAAACAGTGTTCCATCAAGTTTGCCGACCGCGATTGGCTTGCCAGGTTTCAGCGCAACATTCCAAAACGTCAACTCACCGAGTTTCTCAATCACGGGACGCACGAAGTCAGCGTCTCCAACAGATACCCCGCCACTCGTCACCACGAGGTCGACGTCTCGAAAAGCACTGTGAATTGCCGTTTCGATTGCGTCTGGATCGTCTGGAAGACGACCCAAGTCGATGATTTCAACGGGTTTCACACGAAGAAGCTCCTTCAGTGCGGTGCGGTTTGAGTCGTAGATTTGACCCCGCGTTAATGGTTCTCCTGGGTCCTGTAGTTCATCGCCGGTTGAGAACAACGCCACTCGAATGAGACGAACGACTTCAACCGTTGCCACGCCGCATGCAGCTAACCAACTGATTTCGAATGCACCTAATTTCGTGCCTCTTGCGAGTAGGAGTTCCTCTTTCGCGACGTCATGACCAATTCGGCGAATGTTGTCACCTCGCGAAGCAACTTGTTTGAGCAAGATTTTTTCGCGATCGCGGTCGACATCTTCTTGAATCACGACGGCATCGGTCCAATCTGGAACCACAGCGCCGGTGAATATTCGCACCGCCGCTTGACGCGGACTCACGCCTTCATAAGGTTGACCTGCGTAGCTGGTGCCGACGACATCGAATGTCGAACCAATCCTCTCGCATTCGGAGGATCGTAATGCGTAACCGTCCATTGCCGAACTATTGAACGGCGGTAATGAAACTGGCGCAACGACATTTTGTGCCAGGACGCGATTAGCCGCGTCGTCGATCGACAAAGATTCGATCCCTTGAACTGCGTCAATCGAAGCCGCTAGCTGTGCAACGGCGTCATCAATCGTTAGCATATCGGGCATGTCTGTGATTCTTGCGCTTGAGACAACCTCTGATGTATGTGCTGTTGCTTTAGGAACCGTTGAGAGCTACGTTCTTGAGTCGTGCAACGCACCGAGAGAACACAATAAGCGAATATTGCCGATGATAGATACGGCATGTGCAAGTTTAGGCATCGATCGTCAGGCAATTGCTTGCGTCGCATTCTCTGCGGGACCTGGTTCGTTCACCGGCGTTCGGCTTGGCGCAGCGGTTGCTCAAGGCGTTGCGACTGGAACCAATGCACAAATCTACGGTGCAGCTACAAGTCTGTGCATGGGCGAAAGGGTGTTTCGGATAACACGGCGGACAGGGGAGTTCGTTGTTCAACGTATCTCACGCCGCGATCTAGTCTATGAAGCGCGATTGAATCACGACGGCGAGCACTGTCGCTTCGTATCTACCGATCGGCTCGTCAATCAGGATGAATTCGACGGTTCGTGCCAAGTGTTTCATGACACTTTGGTGCCGTTATGTGCGTTTGACGTAATGGCATTGGCCACGCGAAACGAATTAGATTGGCAGTCACCTGCTCATGCATTGCCGATTTACGTGGAAGGCGACCATCCATGGCGGCCGACGAGTTAAGGTCCGAGGTTGCCATATTCGGAGATCCTGACGATCGTCGGTCAGTTTCGCTCGCTGAAAAACTAAAAGTCGCGCTCAAACCGCGCGTCGACGCACCGGACACGTGGCACCTTGTCGCGGCAGGCGGCAATCTAGAGATCTCAGGACCTAACGGCATTAGGTTTGCGCTGAGTGAAGCCGAAATAGAACAGCGACTCATCGGATTTTCGCAGAGTAGCCTGGCAAAGGCATGCTCGGCATCGAGAATGCCGCGGATTTTCGATGCGCTGAGCGGCTGGGGTACAGACGGTTTGACACTAAGTATGTTTGGCTGTGAAGTCGTTAGTTGCGAAATCAGTCCGCTCGTTGCGACGCTGAGTCGGAATCGGGTCTTGACGATGGCACCTGAGATGCTAGTTCTATGCTGCGATGCAAATGACTACCTGCGCTGCGGAAGCCATCACTTTGACGTCATCTACCTTGATGCCATGTTTCCGGAACATCCGAAAGGTGCTCGACCGAGTAAGTCTCTTCAGGTTCTTGCTGCATTAGCAGAGAATTGCGATTTAAGTCAAACGCTCAAGCTTGCACGGCATGTTGCAACAGACCGTGTTGTGGTCAAAAGGAGAAGAAACCAAGCGCCCGAAGACGAGAAACCAGCGTGGTCTGTGGAAGGCAAGACCGTGAGATTCGACGTCTACCGTTCGTCGTCGATGTAGTTCTGCAACTCACTTCTGAACGCCGAATCTATAGCGACGGTTGAACGTCGTTGAATGACGATCAGTCGCGGCGAAGGACCTAGCATATTGTCAGAATCACGCTCGAGCAGGCCAGCACGGACTAATTGGTTGAGAAATGTCTCGAAGAACCGCGTATCGAAGGAGACCATGGCATCTGCTTCTTGCGCACGAGCTACTCGGCGCACCAGTGTGAATGATCTGTCAACGAGTTCTTGCCTGCTCATCGTGTAAGGCTCGAATGTGATCGCACAGGTGATCATCGCGTACATGCACTCCAACACAGGCATGATTAGATTTGCTAGACCACGAATGTCTGCGTCAGAAGTTTCGAAAGGTGGCGTTGCTTCCAGTAACACTTCGTTGTCCTCACGGATCAACTGCGCATTTCTGAAATGCGTCAACCAGCGTTTGACCGCACGAAGTTCAATTGGAAATTTGAGGACGGCAGCGACGTGAGGTAGTAGACCAGCCACCTGACGGATAACCTCAAGTCTAGATGTAGGTTCCACCTGACTTAGCAGAACCACCGCAACGATTGAGGGGGTTGCCAGTGTATGCAGGATATTGTTCCTGAACCACGCCAGACTTGCGAGTGTTTCGTTTGTAACGATGATTTGCTGATCATCGATGCGATAGAAGCCAAGTTCACCGACATGCGCAACAATGCTGCTTGAGTTGTCAGTAGATACGGTGTGGGAGTGTTTCAGCGATTCAACGCGAATTAAGCCGCGGACGAAATCGATTCGTTCTGCCAGTCGGTCGGTGGAGACAGTCCCGGTGCCGAAGCTGAACATTGCTGTTGCGACAAGGTTGGTCGGATTGAGTATGGCATTGTCGTTGATCGCATGAACAATACGCGTCGCGATGTTGCGAAGGCTACCGGAGTCGTCGCTTGGCTTCGTAGTCAAGTCTCTGAGTTCAAGTGGTTCACCCAGGGTAACTTGGAGTAGACCCAATTTCTGACGAAACAACTTTATGGCGCTAAACGCGTCGCGTAGACTCTCACTACGCTTCGACTCTCCTAGCAATTCCGCGCGGTAGCTTTCGCTCTCGATCAGTCGTTCATACGCAGTGTAGACAGGTACGAGCGCGATCGGTCGAGTCGGTTCACGCTCCTGTATTTCAATAATCATCTGGAGAAGCCCCAACCGCGGTTCAAGTGTCCAACCAGGTCGACTCCGTGTTCCTTCGATGAAAAATTCAATGGAGTGGCCGGCGTTTAAAAGCAACAAGACGTAGTCCGCAAGTAGTGTCCGATACTCTGGATCGTCGCGGTAGCTTCGTCGCATGAAGAACGCGCCGCATCGACGCAGTAGACCACCAAGAATCGGCAGGTCCAGGTTGTCACCCGCTGCGATATGCGGAATTGCGATCCCTTTCACGAAAAGCAGATAACTCAGAATTAGGTAGTCGATGTGGGATCGATGATTAGGCAGATAAATGATGGTGTGCGTCGTCGCCAAGTCATGGGTTCGATCCACATGCAAGAGATCGACGCGGTCGTACACGCTTCGCCAGAACACGTCAAGCACGCCCTTGAGCACGCGCATCGCAGGATAAGACTGATTGGCGACTAATCGCTTCGCCATCTTGCGGCGTCGGACAATTTGCTTCGAATCGTCTTGACCTTGCGAGGCTAGTTGACGAATGACTGCCTTGCGCGTTACGAGGACTGGACCAAGCGCTGCGACTCGCTCAGATTTGAAGGTTGTTCGAAGAATCCGAGCGATATGCCTGAGGTTTGCTGGTACGGATCGACTGTCGATGCATTCGGACCGCCAATCGATTTGCTGATGAATGTGAACGAGAATATCGGAGCGAACAAACACGAGACCTAGCGCGCGACGTAATCCGCTCGACGCACGCCAATCGTCAGAGACTATCCCTCGTGCTAGAGAACCCACTTTCGCGTTTGTACGACCCCAATAGATGCTCACAGGTACGAGCGCAATGTTTGGCGCGGAGTCGTCGACTAATCTCGCTTGAATCCGTTGCATTCGTTCCGAAAATCGGTACATCGTCACTTTTCCGCGCACACCTATTGCACGAAAGAGGAAGAAGAATCGTCGTTTTTCGCTAACGTCATCAAAAGTAGCGAGTGGATCCACGAGACCGAGTTGCTTAGCAACCAGATCAAGCACGATTAAGTCGAACAACGAGCGTCGTTCGAGCACATAAATAACTTGATTCGAATCTTCACCAGCCGATCCAGTGATCACTGGACGCACAGCAAAGCGTAGGATGCCACGAAGGAACTGGTAGCTAAACTGCTTGAAGATTCTCCAAGCTGTCAGTTCGTACCGCCTTTGAATAAGTCATCGATAGCAGGTTGGGTCGAATCGCTACCCTCGATCGTAACTTCCCAGTACTCTTGGAATTTTCGGTCAGTGACGGTTCGCGTGTCCTGAGCATCCACCATGACGGTGGGGCGTAGAAAGATGAGCAGCATCGTGCGCCCACTCGTCTGGCTTTCTGATCGGAATAATCGGCCGAGTAGCGGAATCCGACCCAGTACCGGCACGCGTCTGTCGGTGACACGCGTTTCGTTACGAATCAGACCTCCCAATACGATCGTCTGTCGATTCTCAGCAACCACGACCGTTTCGAGTTCGCGCTTGTTTGTGACGATATCGGCCAGACCCGCATCGCCAATACCCAATCCGGTATCTTGAATCACTTCGATCGAGGCGTTAATGTTCATACGAACCGACAAATCCTCGTGAATTGACGGAGTAACTGACAATGTTGTGCCGATGTCGTTACGGCTGGTCGGTCGTATGCCTGATAGGCTCTGTTCATTGGGAAATATCAGATTTCCCGAGCGAAACGGGACGTTTTGACCAACTAAGATCCTGCTCTCTGCATTATTTAAGGCTACTACACTCGGCGTTGACAAGAGATTCGCAAATGTTGTAGTAGTAAGCGCATTAATGATCGCGCCAAAGGAAAGTCCATCCGGGTCTAGTTGCGATATCGCTATGGTCGGAGAGCTGAGTGCGCCGATGACTTCCACGGGGTTCACGCCGCCATCGGTCGTGCTACTCACACCGAGTCGAGTGATGAGCGCGGAAAGCACGCCGTTTAAGGATGTCGAAAAAGCTGGAATCGAATTGCCGTCTTCATCTGCGGCGGATAGCTCGACACCGGAACTAGAAACGTCAGTCAGATCGACCTCGACGATCGCGGCTTCGATCAGTACTTGAGTTCGTCTTTGATCAAGGTCCTCAATCAGATTCGCGATTCTCTCCATGTTCGCTGGATTTGCCCTAACGACGACGGCATTGAGCGATTCATCCGCAACGATGCGCGTTGCACTATCACCGATCGAACTCGACTCTGTCTGCGTCTGTCCGTCCGTGACGATCTTAGAAACAATAGCTGCAACGTCCTTTGCAATGCTCTGGCCAAGACGAAATACGCGTGTATTGGCTTCGTTTTCGCTCGGTCGGTCGATCAGATCGATCGATTGAAGCGCGCTCATTAACGAAGTTTCGCTTCCGCGTAGTAACAACGTGTTGTTTCGATTGTTACCGATGATGTTCAGTGATTCGTTGTCGTCAAGAATTGTCTCCAAAAGCTCTACAACTTCCGTATTGAGTGTATGCTCAAGGTCGACTAGAACCGTTTTCTGGATTGCCGAACCCTTTAGTTGTTCGACGACACGAAGCATGGCGTCAACATTGTTTTTCCGGTCGGAAATTAGTACCGCATTACTTTCTGCAATCGCGGAGAATTGAGCATGTTGAGGGGCAAGCTGACGGAGGGATTTGACGATTTCTGACGGATCGAGGTGACCGGCGTCAAGCACGTGCGTGACCCACAGGTCCCCACTTATGTCATCGTCGGCTGCAACTTTTGCGCCGCCTAATGTGCGAGCGCGCGATGACTGGATTACTTCCACAATGTCGCCGCTTTCAATCACGCTGAACTCTTGGATCTTCAGGACGCTCAGCAGTAAGTCGTATACCCCTTCTTGCGACAGCTCAGTGTCACTGATGATGGATGCAGTGCCCTTTACACGAGGATCTACGACAAATGTCTTTCCGGTGATAGTCGCAACTTCTTCTATGAAGCTAGCAATCTCGACGTCCTTGACGTTGATTTTCCAAGGTCCGTTCTGGGCGTACAAGTCGCTAACGCATATCAAAACGGCAAGGCAGATGAACGTGTACCTCATCCTTGCGTACACCTGCTTCATTGCATCGGTACCGTAAGATAGAACTCACGATTCGCACGCTTTATTTCGAGGCGAGCCGTGTTTGCGCCGAGAACTTCTTTAGCCAGTTCCTGGTCGCTGCGAAGCGCTTCCAAAGAATGGCCATTAACACTCTTAACAATGTCTCCTGGTTGCATCCCGAGCCGAGCGAGGGGGGTCGTACCTGACGAATCGGTGATCGCGAGCATGGAACCCTCACTAGTCTGAATCTCAGTTAAACCGAGCGGTTTTAGATCGTCAATCGTTGCTTCCTGTAGGCGTTTGGGATCAAGGTTCCGCACGCTCGGGCGTTGCTGAAGCGGCGCTCTCCCGATAGCCTCACTTTGGGGATTGCTGATGTTAGATTCTGGAGACGAATACTCAAGAGTTTCCGAAAATACACGATCGACTTCAAAAGTAAGTAGCTCGCGCTCACCCGCACGTGAAATCACGACGAAGCGCGGGTGAATCTCTGCGATTTCAGCGAAACTGGCCACGGCGTCGCCCGTGCGGTATTCGCTCGCAGCACCGCGGCCATCGCGATTCGAGATAAATGCAACAGAGTGGGAACGATCATCACTCGCAACGAACGTAGCTTCGAGTGTCAAACTGAGTGTAGTTTCTTGAAGATTCTCGAGAGAAGCAGATTCCTCAACCGCTTCACTCGATCCGAACAATTCGGTGGCAAGGATTCGAGCGGTGTTCACTTCGTGGATCTGCGACGCAGATCCGTCAGTTGAAGTGAGAGTTTCCGCCCTATCGGCCGGACCTATTACGAAATACCAGATTGCTTCCGCCGCGACGAGGATTACGACCGCAACGTAGCCAAGACGTACAAGCCAGGCAAACGCGGTTACCAGACCGACACTTGAGAATAGCGTCGCAAACCCAATGTTCCTCATGGTTCAGAGGATCTTCTGCGACACTTCAAATAGGAAGTCAGCGTCTTGCATCAGGTAATTCGGAGGTACGTTGGCAAATTCTAGGAATGCTGGGAATGCCCTAAGGTGGACCCATCCCGATTCTGGATCGAACCGAAACGCCAAAACAGGTGCTTCTGATTCGACTCGTCGCACGCTGAGTTCAATCAGGCCGGCGTCGCGGGTAAGTGTGCCGATCACCGGTTCCAAAGTCACCTCATGTATCACATTTGTCAATTTAAATCTGACGGGACCACCGTCCCAACGGAGATTTCCTCGTACCGATTCCAGTTGACCTTCGTTATTTATCCCTAGTTTGACATCGTTGACGTCTAATTCTCCTGACAAACTTATGTCGTAGGCTAAAGTAAAGACGTTCACGAAGCGACTGCCAATCTTCCCATTAATCGCTATTTCGCGAGTGTCGAATTGAGACAGAGCGACACCGACGAGCGATATGCCGTCCCGCTCAAGTGTTAAGTCTGCGGCTAACTTTCCAGTTAGCAAGGCAAGCGGTCGAATGCGCCAAGTTAACGTACCGACGTGCTGTTCTTTGAATGATGATTCGGCACTCCCCCGCCACACAGTGCCTTGGGTGTTCTGGAGACTTACATGAGGTACTGACAGAATTCGAGGGATTAGTGCCGCAGGCGCGATTGATATCAGCACTGCAAGGAATACCAACGCGCCAAGCCCCCAGCCCAACTTTCTAATCACGCGAATTTCTTCTCCTTATGTGGAGGTCGTGAGGAACCATTGGCACGAATGCATCACAATCCGGTTTCGTGTTGATACGAGGATATCGAATTACGAACTGACAAACACTTGACTAGAAGGATCACACCACGAGGTAACGAGTCGATCGTCTCTACGAACGCGTCATAAATGTCGATGTGGCAACGGTGGAGGACGAACTTGCCTTTTTACGATTGTGATGGGCTATGGATGAGTGCGTTCGCTTGATGAAGGTGGCTGTACGGAAGTCCATAAGGTGACAAGCAACCTCAAACCCCCGATGAAATCAGTGTCTTGCCCGCGGTTAGTGCTCTGACACTAGGTGTTGCATCCCATCCCATTCGCTCCAGTGATCACACATCTTGTCGACGGAAGTTTTAAAGGGGTCGTAGCTATCCGGATATTCGAGGAACTCGCCGTTTAACTTACGATCCGGATGATCTGACACACCCCATCCAACTGCAGGCTCGCCTTCATACGGGTTTTCCTCGCGGAACCGACGAATTCGGAAAAAAACATTCATGCGAGGGTCGTCGCTGAGATTCGGCGTCGCTGTGTGTGGCACCGAATGTAGCGCGATGACGGCATCGCCTTCGTTCATCAGTGTTGGAGTTAGCTCCGGCCATGGCCAGCCGTCCATTTCAAATCGGGTTGCAGGATACGAGTCCACCATCTTCTCCGGCATGATGCCAGCGAACGCTTGATCTTCTCCCATTGGTTGTAAGCGTGGCCAATCTGGACCGCCACCGCCGATGGGGCCTCCTAAATCGCGCTGATGGCGGAAGAATGCTTCAACGGCCTCATGAGCTCCTCTTCGCACAGAAAACTGTCCCTTGCCCGGATCACGCTGGTCATTGAGGCACACCCCAACCAGCGCGGTGTAACTACCGATCGCAACGGTTCTTTCACGATCTTGCCAAAGTGGCGCATGCCCTGCAGGACCCATAGATTGTGGGTCGCCATCACTTCCCCAAGTTTCCAACGTCCAACCAGATGCTAGGATCTCGGACTTTGTCAATGGACACAATCCTGCCCATCCGCCATCTACGTGCGCTTGTGGGTGATAGACTGATGACGCCGGTCGACGCACAACGGCGTCGGCGTAATGTGGCATCGTGACGGCGACTTGAGCGTTGATCGGTGCGGTATGCGGACCCATCACGTCCAACATGATCTCGCGAAGCGCAGATTCGTTGTAGAGATTGTTGATGCTTGCCACGTCGCCGTGAACGATTCGCGTTGGATCTTGATTGATGAGTTCTTTCGCCTTCGCGATTATTTCTCGCGGAATTACGTTCTCTAGGATTACCAAGCCGTCGTGTTTAAGCGTGTGTTTTTCAGCGCTAGAGAGCGTTGATGCGTGCATGTCGAGTTAGAAATCTCAAGGTTTTAACGGCGACATAGGATTATAGGAGCGGTTTTTCAAGACGGTTTCGGCTTAAATCAAGCCGAATTACGGGGTTGTGACATCATGCCCGAAGGTGTTAATAGCCAACTATGCGGTTCAGAATAGGTGCATTCCGCGACGAATCACAAGACTGAACTAACTAATTTGTGAAGGCGGTTCGTACATGGATGAAGGCATCGAAACAAGAGTACTTTTTACAACGGCGGATGATCGCACAGGATCGCTAGAAATTGGCGGAATCATCGCGTCTGAAGGCAAGCCGGTTCCCGTCGGTCCCAATGCTGACGATAGTCGGTGCTGTGTGGTGGACCTGGCTTCTAGGCACATCATGCCAGAAGAAGCACTATTGCGCGTGTTAACCGCCCACCAACGCAAGGCACGCTTTCGCTGCCACAAGATGGATGCAGGTCTCCGTGGTAACTGGCCACATGAGATTCACGCACTCGTGGAGTTGGGATATCGAGTTGCTGTCGTGCCGAGTTTTCCGGATGCTGGCAGACGCTGTCATAACGGAGTGGTCTATATCCAGGATTTACCGGTACTCGAGTCACCATTTGGCGCGGATCCTCTTACTGCGCCGTGCAGTAGTAGACCCATCGAGGTGCTGGAGGAGGCTAATTGCGTATTCGATGAAGTCGAAGTATGGGATGCGAACGACAACGATGCACTTAACAGCGCGACGCGTCGGTGTCTTGACGAAGAACGAGTTCTCGTCGGGCCAACCGGGGCAGTAGGTTCTTACGCCGCACACCTGTTCGGCGAACCGCAGCCTGCAACAATTCGTTATTCGCTACCGGTGCTTATTGTGTGTGGCAGCTTAAATTCGACTAGTCGTGACCAGATTGACCGGCTAAATAGCGAACAAATCAGTATCTACGACCCGATTCAAGAATTCGAGGATATATGCGTTATAGCGACCCCGATACCGGAGAGTTCGATCTCGAACGACATCGCTGAGGCGATGGCACAAACGGTGGCTCAAGCAATTTCTGACATCAACGCCGACGTATCGACGTTGGTGATCGTAGGTGGCGACACCGTAGCCGTATATATCGGCGAAGAAACGGTGCAGGTTGTTGGCACGGTTGAGGCGGGTATTCCGGTGTCGCACTATCAAGACCGAGTCTTGATTACGAAGGGTGGTGGAATCGGGACGATAGACTCACTGCACGATATTGTTTCGCGCGCTCTGACACCGTAATTTTCTGATCGCAGTGACCTGAGCCTATACCGGACGTGAGACGCGGGATGAGTTCACCGGGATCACATAACCCGTTGGCGAAGTTACCGTAAATGAACTGTGAATGTTGACGCGTTCGATCCGCGACATCGCCGCGCACGCCGTGGCGTACATTTGTCGGATCCTCGCGCCTGACTTTGTGGAGATCGAGCCGTAGCTGTGGAGATTCACGGTTAACTCGCTTGCGCAGTCGGCTGGGGTCGGACACCACCCCAAAAGGAATTCGAGAAAAATCCTTGACATGACTAGTTTTTCCGCTTACGAGAAACAAGAGGTCTTCGTTAGCGGCAATTGTGTTGTGTATTTCGGGTCTAACATCGCTTTAAAGTCTTGTTACTTTAGACGATCACCACACAACTGGACACACGATGAATAAAACAATAGGGATTTCTCTGATTTCGTTACTGGTGCTGTTGACAGGATACGTCACGGCTGACACTAAATCCACCGATCAGCAAAACCCGTCTGGGTTTAAACCCCACTTTTTCACTACGCTTGGGTTGATGTCTTGGGAAAACTACAACGAAGGCACATTGTCACGGTTATTTGACGACGTGTTGCAAAACGGTGTGCCGGCTTCTTTTACCTTCGATTCCGCAAGAGAGTCGACGGTGGTGGGTGGCGTAGGCATGCGACCCACTGAACGATGGTCCTTCGAATTTAGGTTGAACGCTCTTCCTCAGGCGGACTACTCCGTTGGTCCTCCATTTTCTGACCAGACTTCAACTATTGTGGTTGACAGCAATACCCATGGCTGGAATGCCAAGATTGCGGCGGAGTACGCCATTCCCCTAGGTAGTTGGGGGTTAAAGGCGACGGCTCGTGTTGGTTATTCTCATTCCAAGATAAAGCTGGTCGAAATAAGCAGATCCACTGATCCTGACAGTATCGTTGTTCCGATCACAGCACGAACATCATCGACGTGGCGGGATCCATTTTTAGGCGTCGGGTTGCGCATGCCTTTTTTAAGCAGAAGAGATAACTGGGAAATGTCAGTTATGTTTACACGCATATTCACCGACGAAGAAAGGGTGAACCAATCGCTAAGTGCACAAATGGTTTACAACTTTAAATAGCCTCACGATGCTGTAGACGCGTTCATCTGTCCTTTTTGGTGGGTAGCCATTCAGGCACTCTTCTAGAGATTCGCGCTTGATTCTCCGCGGATTGAAGCGTCGGCTTTTCTTATGGATTTTCTTGATCCGGTGTTTGAGGCCGGAAATTCGATGCCGCGTTTTCTGCCGATCGTTTTAAGTTGGCGCATATCGAGTTTACTTTGCCCGATACTCGTTCTCTCAATTGTCGTCGTCGCCACGGTCGTCGTCGAACTCATCGGTTCGAGCGAGCGCCCTAGTAGGCATATGAACATCGCAGCCATCATCGCAATCATGTCGATTTCAGTGACACGGCTGAGGCGATGGCATACAGGTAGCTCGAGTTGTTTCGATCATCCGCGCCGACTTATCGAGGTTAGTAGTCATCGATGGCCTCACGGCAGCCGCAGAAATAGCTGTCGAAGCCGGGGTGCTGGTACGGTTGAGGCGGGTATCGTGGTATCGGACTACCGAGAGTGAGTTTTGAGTTCCAATGGCGGCGGAATCCGGACGACAAACTCACTGTGCGACACTATTTCGCGCGCTCCGACAACATGAATTGCCGCTCGCAGTGACCTGATCCTATACGGGTCCTGCGACGTGTGATGAGTTCACCGGGATCACATAACCTGTTGGCGACGTCACCGTAAATGAATCGTGAATGTTGCCGCGTTCGATCGGTGACGTTGCGGCGCCACCCGTGGTATATCTCTCGTGGGCGGCATCTATGTCATCTACCATCAAATCAAATGGTGTGCGAATACCGGCGTCAACCTGTGGTTCGGCTCTCTGAAGCAATAAGTGCGTGCCTCCGCGAAGTTCGAGGATCGCAAGGTTGTCGCGCTTGAGAATTTCCCTCATGCCGTGATTGACGAAAAAGCTAAACTCCTTAGCGACGTCATTCACATCCAGGCGAATGTGACCGACAGCTACATCTGGTCGTGGGTCAGTGGGCATTTCAATTCTCCCGTGAGTGCCCTTAGTAGTTTATATCGCCGCGGGGAACATGTGCTAACCGTCAAGGGGTCGATGCCGCGTTTCAGGAATGATGAGAAATGCAGCAATTGCTCCAACGACGCCAATTGCCCCTGTGATACCGCACGCGATAACCATCGTGAAAGCTTGGGCAAGAGCACCTAACGTAGAAGGTCCAGCCGCTCCACCGGTATCACCAATTAAGCGCCAGATTCCCAAGAACTGACTTCGACCGTATCGTGGCGCTAAATCCCCGCCAATCGTCATGAATATCCCGGTCCCGAATCCATTGCCGAGTCCTCCGAGCAGGGACACGAGAAGGAAAGTGGTGAACGTTTCCGTCCAAGGTAGTAGCGTCAATGCCACGCTCATGATGGTCATCGCGGGAATGAGAGCGGCTCTGCGGCCGATGTGATCAAGGATTAGTCCGGCAGGGAAAAACATCATCAAATCAACAGTTGCGGTGAGGCTTGCAACCAACCCGATTTCCGCAGGTCCTAAACCAATTGAGGTACCCCATACCGGGATGATCAATTGCCGCGAGTTTCGCAATAGCGAAAGGCAGATCATGACGCTGCCGCAACGTGAAAGTGTGCCTGCGTGTTTGCTCGCGATTTGTAGTGCACCAACCGGAACGTGACTCACAGTTCGTAGTTCGGTGCGTGTTGTCAGTAGTGCGACGAGCACGAAGGAACTGAGTGTCACCACGCCGAGTATCACAAAGACCGGGCCGTAGCCCACGAGCTCGACACCTACGCCTGCAGATACCGGTCCGATCATCGCGCCGGCGCGTTCTAGGCCTGCAAGTACAGAGATAACGCGTCCACGCCTCTCAAGACGGACGTTTTCCGTGATGTGCGATAGTCGTCCTAGGATCCACGCGCCGCTACCTACACCAAATCCCATCGCTACAACTGTCAACGCGAGAGGCGATTCAGTGAAGGATGCCAAAATCGCGGTGGTTCCAACGATCGCCAATCCACCCAACATGACGGCTTTATCACCAATCTTGGCGACTAGCTGGCCGGCGGGCACGTCGGCGATCATGGTGCCAAGCGCGCGCAAACTGAGGATCGCACCGGCAACTACCGCTCCGCCTTCGCTTTCTAACGCGTACAAAGGCAGTAACACCAACGCGCCACCACGGGCGATGGCATTCAGGAACGTAGGAAGATAGATCGAGAACGCTAACCGTCGTATATCTTGAACGACGGTTGTGCTAGCTCCCGGCACGCATATCTCGAGTGGCTAGTTGCTAGCGAATGATCGGAGCAAGCGTAGCGCCAATTCCCGACTCGAGCTGCAGTGATGCTTTGAGATCGTCGCCAAGTCGCGTGCGAAGGAAGTTTGCAAATGCGAAATACGCAGTGCGGTTGTCGACTAACGGACGGAAATTCAAGTAGGTTCGATTATCTTGTTGAACAACCGAAAGATCAGTACCTGAGTCCAATTCCTCTAAATGTGCTTTTGCAGCATCAAAGAGTCCTTCAATCGACTCGATGTCGTACAGAACGAATGTGATTGACGTTGGGAGGTTTGGTGCCTTGCCGGTGAATGGCAACGAATCCGGCGTAACGCGAACCTCGGTGCTGAGCTTGAGCGGACGAACGAAGCCAATGTCGTACGTGAACTCCAGGAACCATGCGTTCCAGCCGTCCGTCGGGGATTCAACTTGGTAACGCCGGGAGGATCCGGGCTCAAGCGCGCTTGAATCGATCGATACCGCCTGATAACCAGGTCCAAACGTTTCTATCCTAAAGTCGCGAAAGTCCTCATTGGTGGCTTGCCATAGCGTAATTGAGTCAGGTACCGAGTGGAACGTAACGTCTACTTCGTGGTCGTTTTGATACTCCCACGTGATTTTCGGTAACTGGATATCCCGTGTGATGGCGAAGTGGAAGGCAGCGATCGATTCGCCAGCATCGCTACCTCCTAGACTGTGGTTGGTGTTAGGTACATATCGCAGGTATTTCTGATCGAGCAGGTGATCCCAATAAAACTGTGATGAATCTGGCAAAAAGAACTGATCGCCTGATGCATTTACTACGAACTGTGGCATGTCCAATCGATTGACGTATCGCAATGGATCGACTAAGTCATAAAGCTGTTTCAAACCATCTTTGCCCATTTCTTGCATGATGCCATGGTTTGCGTAGTCGCCGATTGAGGGTGCCCAGAAACCATACGCCGCAAAGTGATGACGCATAGAGACGTCTGTATTTAGAACGTCGATCACGATCGGTACGAGCGCGACGACTCGATCGTCCATCGCACCGGTGAGCCACGTCGTCCAGCCACGCTTCGATCCGCCGCCAACTACGAATCGACTTATTTGGTGTTTCCCGTCCCGGTGTTTTCTCATGAACGCACTGATGGCGTCCATTGCGCGCACAGCGCTCTTAACCATGGCGTTGCGAGGCAACCACGTTGGGTCCCCCGATTTCAGATATTGCACCCACGCGTATGCGATCAGATCGTCCTCGTAGCGTGGCACGCCGTCTTCGTGGAATATCAGCGGTTGATTCGGAACGTGTCGAAGTTCAGCAACGACCGTACCTGTGGTGATTGCAATCTGACTCACGAGCTCTCGCGACGCTCGTTGCGGATCTTCCGTATTGGAGCCGCCACTGATGTAGAGGAAGCCAATATCAGTCGTATGCAGATCATGTGGAATGGTGAGGATCAAACGGTGCTGCCAGAGCCGTCGATCAACTTCCGCATTCTTCAGCCACCGTTGCGATGTCATATCGATTAACACCGTCTCATAGCCTTCGTGAATACGTATTTCAGTCGCTCGCCACTTGAATGCTCTGTCTGATTTGGCGACGTATTCATCGATAGCGTTGCGATGATTCGCCGGTGCGGGTTCGGCCAATAGTGGGTTCGACAATCCAGTTAAAACAAAAATAAACGTTACGATCAGATGTCGTACCATGTGTAAATACTCTAGCTGCATGAATCCACCAGTACGCTTGTCATGATCTGTTGATATAAGTCGGCGAGACGCTCGATGTCGTCAACGAGAATCCGTTCGTTGATTTTGTGAATGGTGGCGTTGACCGGTCCTAGTTCAACGGTTTCAACACCCGCAGGAACGATAAATCGCGCGTCCGAAGTACCACCTGCGGTCGATTTCTCAGCGTCGAGACCCGTGACCCGCTTGATTGCGTCCACCACAACGTCGGTCAACGTTCCTTGTTTGGAGAGAAACGGATGTCCGGAAGTGTGCCACGAGAGCTCTGTCGAAACGCGTGAATCAATGCCTTCGATGGCTTCGTCGACGGCATGTTTTAGTGACGCCTCTGTTTGCTCCGTGCTATAGCGAAAGTTAAAAGCTATCGTGACCCTATCGGGGATCACATTGACCGCACCGGTTCCGCCATTTAGATTCGAAATCTGAAACGACGTAGCACGGAAGTACTCATTACCTTCGTCCCAAACCTGATTTGTCAATGGAGTCAAACACTTTAGCGCTTCATGAATCGAGTTCGGAGTGGCGTCAGGATAGGCGACATGCCCGAGTGGACCAGTGAGTGTAAGCGTGCCATTCAAGGATCCTCGACGACCAACGCGGATAGCGTCGCCGAGATGGCTGCTAGAAGAAGGTTCGCCTACGACACAGTAGTCAATTTCCTCGTCGCGAGTCTGCAACGTCTCTATGACCCGCTTGGTACCGTTAATCGCCAGATCTTCTTCGTCGCTTGTGATCAAGAAAGCTAGCGAACCCGCGTGAGAAGGGAATTGCGCGACGAATCGTTCAGCGGCCACCACCATGGCAGCAATGCTGCTCTTCATATCTGCCGCACCCCGTCCATACAGATACCCGTCGCGCAGCGTCGGATCAAACGGGTCGCTATGCCATGATTCAAGCGATCCGACAGGTACCACATCAGTGTGTCCTGCAAACACCAGCCTCGGTTTTGCTTTGCCGCGCCACGCCCACAGGTTTTTCACGTCTTCAAATGGCATGTGCTCGGCTGCAAAGCCACTTGCTTGAAGGCGTTCTGCGATGAGTTGCTGACAGCCGCCATCTTCAGGTGAGATAGAAGGTCGCTCGATCAGCTCGCGAGCTAGCTCTAACGCGTCGTCGCCCATCATCTTATCTCGACGGTTGCGCGACAAAGTCGACTTATCGCGTCCACGCATTCCTGATACGGCGCTACCAAGGCAATACGGACTCGATTCGAACCTGGATTCTGACCTTCAACGGTTCGACCAAGATATTTCCCAGGTAATACAGTGATGTTCTCCCGCCGATAAAGCTCGGCCGCAAATAACTCATCGTCGACCCCTACGTCAGGCCAGTAGTAGAACGCGCCATCGGGTGACTGCACACCAAACGTTCTCGCCATCATGGCTTCAGTCGCTTCGAACTTACTCCGATAAATGGCACGATTGGCGATAACGTGTTCTTCGTCCAACCATGCCCGTTCGCTTGCGACTTGCACATGGACAGGCATCGCACACCCATGGTACGTGCGATAGCTGTAATATTGTTCAATCACGAGCGGATCGCCAGCTACAAAGCCTGAACGTAATCCAGGGCAATTGGAGCGTTTCGACAGACTGTTAAACGCAACGCATCGATTGAACTTTGGCAATCCCATGGATGCGGCAACTTCAAGCAGTCCAATGGGCGCTTCGTTTTCCTTGAGATAGATTTCTGAGTAACACTCGTCGGCCGCGACGATGAAATCGTGATGCTGTGCCTTGTCTATCAGAAACGAAAGTAGCTCGCGATCGGCCACATGTCCGGTCGGGTTACCAGGCGAACAGACGTATACCAGCTCTGTTCGTTGCCATATCTCTGTTGGAATCTCTTCAAATTCTGGTCGTTCAGTCGCAGGTACGTAGTATGGCGTGGACCCACGTAGAAAGGCCGCACCTTCATAAATCTGATAGAAGGGGTTTGGCAAAACGGTAATTCCGTTGGACTCGCCACTTAAGACCGCCTGTCCAAGGGAAAACAAGCCCTCTCTCGTGCCATTGACCGGCAGAATGCTCGTAGCTGGGTCTACGTCAATGAAATATCGTCCTTTAAGCCATTGCGCAATTGCTTCGCGGAGCGTCATGTCACCGCGTGTAGGCGGATATGTCGTTAGCCCGCGATGCAGTACGGTCGGATCCGACAAACATTCGAGGACGAATTCCGGCGGCTCGTGGTTCGGTTCGCCTAGCGCCAACGACACGTGTGGCGAGTTGGATGCGGGTCGAATGCCTTCCTTCAAGGCATTGAGGCGTTCGAATGGATACGGGAGTAATGAAGCAAGGTGGCGATTCAAGTGGGTAGCCTTAATGCGTCAGGAGCGGTAATTCAGCATTGATTCGATCTGTCAGGCGAGCTCTTAAATCATCGACATCCGCAGAAGTGGCAAGCGAGGTATGGTCGGTCGTGCTCACTAGGAAGATGTCTTCGGCACGCTCCCCCAACGTGGTGATTCGCGCTTGATGAAGCTCGATTTTGAATTCGACGAAGAGAGCACTGATGAGCGCCAATAATCCCGGCCGATCAGCGGTTACCACTTCGAGGCGACTGATGCCGTTTTCGTTAGGTTCGGCGATTGTGACACGCGCGGGTCGGTTGAACTGTTTAAGTTGCCTCGAGATTCGACGATGCTGGCGTCGAACAGGCGGAGTGTGGCCATCGATCACGTTCTGCAACATATCGTGGATTTCGGACTTGCGATTTTTCGGAACTAGGTTGTTCTCGTCCTCCATCACGACGAAGGAGTCGTAACAGTAGCCTGATGTTCCCGTGCCGATGTTTGCACGCATTACATCGAGGTTGAGTACGTCCAGGACTGCGACACAGTCAGCGAACAACCTAGGTCGATCCTTTGTATAGATAAATATCGTGTAGAGCCGTTCGTCGGCCACGTCGATCAGATGGACGAGCCCGTTCGAACCGGCAGGTCGCGACACGATTGCGACTGCGATGTCCGCGAGTGTCGCCGCTTCATGTGAAAGGACGAAACCAGGCGAAACATCATTCCAGAGGAAGTCCAGATCAACGTTCTTCACACCTCTCTCTTCGAGCGTGACGGCGGTTTCTTGTTGGCGTCTCTCGACAGCTTCAAGTCGCTCATTTGGTCCATATTCACCATGCTCTAGCATCGCTAATGTGGAGTTGTAAAGTTGGATTAGGAGCGACTCCCGCCATGCGTTCCATTCCTTTGGATTAGTGGCATGGATATCGGCTGCGGTTAGTGCCATTAGGTAGTGCAAGCGTTCCGTCGATTGGACGATCGTCGCAAACTTGTGGATATTGGCCGGATCCGAAAGATCTTCGCGTTGGGAGGTCATCGACATAAACAAGTGACGCTGGACGAGCCAAACGACTAGGTCCCGGTCTTCATTCGTGATGCCAACTTGCTCACAAAACCTTCCTGCGTCGACGGCGCCAAGAGACGAGTGGTTCCCGCCTCGACCTTTGCCGATGTCGTGGAACAAACCAGCAATGAACAGGAGCTCGATCCGGGGGATTTTGGCTACCACGTCACGCAGAAAAGGGAATAGGTCCTCGTACTCGGGAAGGTACATGCGCCGCAGATTCCGTAACAGCGTCATGGTGTGAGCGTCAACGGTGTATATGTGAAAAAGGTCGTGTTGCATCTGGCCGATGATGCGACCGAATTCTGGAATGTATGCGCCGAGAATCCCGTAGCGACGCATTCGAGTCAACTGACTGACTACTGTATAAGGGGATTTCAGAAGCGTAACAAAGAGCGTACCGACCTCTGGATCGAACCGAAAGTTATCGTCGATTAAGCTCAGATTCTGTCTGATTTGCCGAATCGTGTTTGCGCGAACACCGCGGATATCGGTTCGGTTCGCCATGATGACAAATATTTCCATGAGCGTAGACGGCTTACGCCTGAATACGTCACCTGCGGTGGTTTCGATGTAGTGGTTTCGAATTCGAAAGTTCTCGTCAATTGCCTCGACGACTACTCTTCGGTTTTTCGAGAGAATCGCTTCGGTGAAGTGCTGAATCAGAATGTCGTTAACTTCACGTAGTTCGAGAATTCGACGGTAGTAGTCGCGCATAAACGCTTCGACCGCGAGCAACCCGTCTGAATCCTCATATCCGAAGCGCACCGCGATTTCGCGTTGATGATCGAAATAGAGCTGATCCTCCTTACGTTTTGCTAATAGGTGTAAGGCGAATCGAACTCGCCACAGAAAACGGCGACCATCGAGCAGGATTTGACACTCGTTCTCGGTCAAGAATCCTCGTTCTACTAATTCGCTTAGATCAGTCGTTTCACAGTGTTTCTGCGTAATCCAACTAATGGTCTGAATATCACGAAGACCTCCAGGAGAGCTCTTGATGTTAGGTTCGAGACCGTATTCAATATCGGAGTAGTGCTCGTGTCGGGTGTTCTGCTCATCGAGTTTGCCGTTGAAGAATCGTTTGCTTGGCCAAAGGAATCGGCTACTCAAGCTGCGATCGAGTTTCTGCGCCAAGCGCGAGGACCCGATCAGTAGACGTTTTTCGACTAAGGCGGTCATGACGGACAGGTCACGAGTTGCTTCACTCTTGCACTCGCGTACGGTGCGGACACTGTGGCCGATTTCTAAGTTCAGATCCCACAGCAGTCGGATAAATTCACCGATCCTGTCACTATCACGCAGACGTTCCTTGATGAGGATCAGTAAGTCGATATCGGATTTTGGGTGCAGTTCACCGCGCCCATATCCGCCTACCGCGAACAATGCGCAATCGTCGTCGTACTCGAACCAGTGGTGCCAGAGCTCGCATAAAAATGCGTCAATAAATGTCGCCCGTTCACGCACTAACGCTTCGACATCTCCCCCTGCCCAGAATTGATCAGCGAGCGCACCCTCCATGACCTGGATGCGACGTTTGAGATCGTCGAGCGGCTCTAGTGAAACGTCAATAAAACGACTCCTCGTCGCGAAGCGTCAGTATCTCGAAGCCGTCGTTGGTTACGAGAAGCGTGTGCTCCCACTGCGCGGACAGGCGGTGGTCTCGGGTTACCACGGTCCACTCATCGGTAAGCAGCTTGATATGGCGCTTGCCGGCATTGATCATAGGTTCAATCGTGAAACTCATGCCGGGTTGAAGTTCGACTCCTTCACCCGGGTTGCCATAGTGCAGCACCATGGGTTCGTCGTGAAACTTATCGTTAATGCCGTGTCCACAGAATTCTCGAACGACCGAGAAGCGTGCGCGTTCTGCGTGAGTTTGAATGGCGTGACCGATATCGCCAAGTCGCGCCCCTGGACGCACCTGCTTAATTCCCAAATACAAACACTCTTGAGTGATGTTGATCAATCGCTTGGCAAGGACGCTAGGCTCACCAACCGTGAACATCTTGCTCGTATCGCCGTGAAAACCGTCCCTGATGACAGTGATGTCGATATTGAGAATATCGCCTCGTTTGAGCACCTTCCTCTCAGAGGGGATCCCGTGACACACAACATGATTCACGGACGTACAAATGGATTTGGGAAACGGTGGTGAACTGCCGTTTCGGTAATTTAGCGGAGCAGGAATACAGCTCAGATCCTCAACGATAAATTCATGGCAGATCTGATCGAGTTCTTCCGTACTCACGCCAGCCTTGACGTGAGAACCGATCATGTCTAAGACGGACGCCGCTAATTTACCGGCGACACGCATCTTATTGATCTCGCTTTCGTTCAGCAGGCGGATACTCACGAGATTACCGATAGGAGTGAAGTATTTGGAACAGGGTGCAAATACTAAGTAACAAGGCTAGTTCAAGCGGAGAGAGGGTTTGCAATTCCTATAATTCCGCCGCTCAATGGCGGGCACTCCTCGCCAAAAACAACCCATGCAATCGACAATCGCGTTGCGGGTGGTCGTTTTCGAACGACGTATACGACGTGACTTGCATGGCAATGCACCAGTTGGTGCCACTTAACCCGGAGATTCACCATGGCAGACATTGGTCTGCGCGACATGCTAGATGCGGGCGTCCACTTCGGGCATCAAACTCGCTACTGGAACCCGAAGATGTCTCCTTATATCTTTGGATCGCGTAATAAAGTACACATCGTTCATCTAGAGCGAACGTTAGAGTTGCTCGAAGAAGCGCTCGCGTCGGTTCGTTTGTTGGCAAGCCGTAACAAGCAGATTCTCTTTGTTGGTACGAAACGATCGGCATCCAGAACGATTCGAGAACAGGCTATTCGTGCCGAAATGCCTTACGTCGATCGACGTTGGCTCGGTGGGATGTTGACGAACTACAAGACGATTAGACAGTCAATCCGTCGCTTGACAGACCTCGAAGCACAGGACGCAATGTCCCAGTTTGATCTATTGCCGAAAAGAGAAGCGCTTCAGAAACGGCGTCAAATGGACAAGCTCACCAAGAGTTTAGGCGGCATCAAGGACATGGGTGGTTTGCCGGATGCACTGTTTGTTGTTGACGTCATGCACGAGCGAATTGCCGTCGACGAAGCCAACAAACTTGGAATCCCGATCATCGGCGTTGTTGATACCAATAGTGATCCGGGTGGTGTCGATTGGATTATTCCCGGCAATGATGATGCGTTCCGAGCCGTAAGTCTCTACGTAACGGCGGTTGCGGACGCGATCGTCGAAGGTAGAAAGTTAGAGGAACAAGGCGGCGTCACGGCTGAGGACTTCGTTGTGGAAGCAAGCGACGAGGCCGATGCTGCAACCGCTACCGAAGAAACCGCCGCTACGGAAGAGGTCGCCGCTACGGAAGAGGCCGCCGCTGCCGAAGAAACTGTCGCTACCGACGAAGCAACCGCTACGGCAGACACGGGTGCTACCGAAAAAGGTACAGACGGTGGTGACAAAACCGAGGCATAGATTCCTCAATCTATTTTTGATACTCAATTCGACTTTGGAGCATGGTTGTCGTGAGTGACATCGCCAAAATCAAGGAAATCCGAGAACGAACCGGTATTGGGTTCGGTGACTGTAAGAAAGCACTGGCTGCTTGTGATTGGGACGTCGAGAAAGCGATTGATCACATTCGAAAGCAGAGCGCAGTCAAAGCCGCGAAGAAAGCGGATCGAACTGCTGCAGAAGGTCGTCTAGCTATCAAAATCGCAGATGACGGGAAATCAGGTGCGATTGTTGAGATAAACGTTGAGACCGATTTCGCCGCGCGTAATGAGCGATTTGGTACTTTCTGCGATACGGTGGTTGATACCGTGCTTCGGGAAGGTCCGGATTCAATGGATTCATTGGACGGTCTTCGCAAGGAGCTGGTTCAAACTATTGGTGAAAACGTCGGCTTGCGACGTGCGGCCCGATTCGTTGCGGAATCTGACGACGGGTTCGTCGCATCGTACCTACACACCAACGGTGTGGTTGGTACATTGGTTGAGATGTCCAGCGGCGATGATCAGACCGCTCGGGACGTAGCCATGCACGTGACCGCATCGGAGCCGTTGGTTGTCAATGCTGACGATTTACCTGAATCCGTTGTAGCGAAAGAACGTGAGATCCTGTTGCAACAAGCGCGCGACTCCGGCAAACCGGAAAATATCATCGAAAAGATGGTTGAAGGTCGGCTAAGTAAGTTCCGAGCGGAGTCATGTTTGTCAGAACAACCGTTTGTCAAAGATCCTGAACAGAAGGTCGGAGCGGTTCTGAAGTCTCGCAATGCCTCCTGTGAACGGTTTGTGCGCTATCAGGTTGGCGAAGGTATCGAAAAACGAGAAGATGATCTCGCTGCTGAGGTGCAGAAGCTCATCTAATTACACGTCTTCAATTAAGTTCGTCGCGTGGTTTTTCGGAGAATACTTCTCAAGGTCTCTGGTGAAGCACTTGGCGGTGATGCTGGCGCTGGATTTGATGGTTCAGCGCTAGAGCAACTCACCGCAGAAATTCAATCGGTATCCAAGGCTCAGGTTGAAGTCGCGCTGGTCATTGGCGCAGGCAATCTGGTGCGAGGGCGTCGTCTGCAAAGTGAACTGAGCGCACAAGGATTACGTCAAGTCACTGCCGACCAAATGGGTATGTTGGGTACCGTCGCCAATGGATTAGCGGTCCGAGATTTGCTGAACCACGCAGATATACCGACAGCAATCTACGCAACCCACGGGATTCCAAGTATCGTGGCTCCGTACGCAGTGACAGATGCTCGCGAAGCGATGCACGATGGCAAGGTCGTGATTTGCACTGGCGGTACTGGAAATCCGCTTTTTACCACCGATTCGGCAGCGTGCCTACGCGGTATCGAGTTGGAGGTCGACGTTGTCATCAAAGCGACGCAGGTAGATGGCGTCTACGACGGCGATCCGCAGAAGGACCCAAATGCGAAACGATATGAGTCGTTAACGTTTGACGAAGCCATCACTAAGCGCCTCGAAGTGATTGATACTACAGCCAGCGCACTTTGCCGCGAAAACGATATGCCCCTGATCGTGTACGCATTCAAGAACGAAGGCGCACTATCTAGAATAGTAAATGGCTCTAACGAAGGTACGATCATCCGCGCGAGCTGAATACCAGTTGTGCGCGACTAGAGGGAGCGCAACTCGTGATCGATGAAATTCTCAGTGATGCTGATGATCGAATGGATAAGTCGGTCAAGGCACTGGTTGGGCAGTTTGCGGCGATTCGCAGTGGCCGAGCTCATACGTCTTTTCTAGATCCTGTCGAAATTGATTACTACGGCGCACAGACGCCCATGAAGCATGTTGCTGCTATTTCAGTTGAGAGTGGTCGGACGTTTGTCATAAAACCTTTTGATGCGGGCATCTTGAAAGCGCTCGAGAAAGCGATTTACGCGGCTGATCTGGGATTGACACCGAATAACAATGGCGAAGTGATTAGGCTTGAATTACCGCCACTGACGGAGGAAAACCGACGCGACCTGATTAAGCAAGCGCATGCAGTTGCAGAGACAGCTCGTGTAGCCGTACGAAATATCCGTCGCGATGCTATTCACGACATCCGCGAGTGCGTGAAAGAAAAACTAACGACGCAGGATGAGGGACACGAGGGTGAAGATGAAGCTCAGAAACTCACGGATCAGCATATTGAGCAGGTTGACAAGCACTTGGAAGAGAAAGAAACTGATTTGATGGCGTTTTGACCTCGGACCTGCAACTTTTTCCTATTCGTACGCATAAGTTTTTGAATTTTCTTGTTATTTCGGTGTCTAGTACGCAGATAGGGAGGCGATACACCTTCACGACCTATCAAACTACGACTAATGCCTTTAGGTTCACGTCAGAAATGAGAGATCCTGTGCATTGTGAAAAGGGCCTGCTGGCTTGACTCGCAATACTGAGATAGCGCATCCACCTTCGCACCTCGCGATCATTATGGATGGTAACTCTCGATGGGCTGACTTCCATGGTCTACCTAGAGACGAGGGCCACCGTGCGGGAGCAAAACATGTGCGAACAATCGCGGAAGCTTGCGCGGAGTCCGGGGTTCGGTATCTATCGTTATTCGCTTTTAGTACCGAGAATTGGCAGCGGCCACGGGATGAGGTTGAATTCCTGATTCAATTGATCGGTGAGACGCTTGACAATGAACTACACGAGCTTGTCAAGCGTGAAACGAAGGTCCGATTCATAGGAGAGAGGTCTAAGTTTCCGTCGCGGATTCAACGGAAAATGTGGAATTGCGAGAAGCAAACGGCAGAATATGAGAAGCTCTTTCTAACGATTGCGCTAAACTACGGTGGCCGTTGGGATCTCACGAACGCAACCCGCGAAATCGCACAGGCGGTTCAGCAGGGATATCTTCAACCCAACGAAATTGATGAGACAGTGATCGGTTCGTATCTAGCCACGCGCGAGTTGCCGCCTCCCGATCTGTGTATTCGGACTGGCGGTGACAGACGGATTAGCAACTTCATGCTTTGGGATTTCGCGTACACGGAGTTCTACTTCGCTGACTGCTTTTGGCCGGGTTTTGAAATTGATGAGCTCCACACCGCGTTGCGAGAATACGGCCAACGTCAACGTCGATTCGGCGGGCGGCGTGAATTGAGGCTCGATTCTTCACTTGTCGAACCTAGGTAAACGCCTGATTACGGCTGGGATTGGAATCCCGCTGCTTCTATTGGTGTTTTTCGCTTACGATGGCGCGGCGGTTCCGGCGCTCTTGCTCATTTTGGTCGTCCTATTGCTGTGGGAATGTTCAGCATTACTGCAGATTAACAGCGTCATTTGGCGTGTCGTATACGTTGGAATCGGTAGCGCCGCCTTTCTCTTGGCTGCCAATATGAGTCAAGAAACGTTTTTGCTAGTTTTTGGTGAAGCGTTCTCGTTCAGTACGTTTAACTTACTGTTAGTGTGGTTCATCGGCTGGGTAGTACTGAGTAGAGAGATGGCTAGTTTCCGTGCATCGAGAATCAATCGTGGAACTAAGGTAGACCCGCTCGCGTATAGTGTAAAACTAGCAACTTCATCAACGACGGCAAAGACACTACTTCGCGCGGGTTCGTTAGTCGTGTTGGTTGTAATGTGTTTAGCCTTATATGGACTATTCGAATATCTCGGAATCGGGATGCTGCTCTATGTTCTTTTTGGCGCATGGATTACTGATACTGGTGCATACTTTGTTGGACGGAAATTCGGCAGACGCCCACTTGCCAAGCACATATCCCCGAGTAAGACGGTTGAGGGATTAGTGGGAGGTTACCTAGCTGGACTCGCGTTCCTTTTACTCTTCGGTTTTCTTTGGCTTAAACCAGAATTGGGTTGGTCGAACTTCATTGTGGTGCTCACGGCGTTTTTAATTCCAATTACCGCGGTTTTTGGAGATTTGATTGAGAGCATGTTCAAACGCGTCGTGGATGCAAAGGATTCCGGTTCGATCCTGCCTGGGCATGGAGGCCTGCTAGACAGAATCGACTCTCTTGTATATGCAGCGCCGTCTATGCTCTCTTTATCCGTTCTACTCAACATACTGTAGCAATGACCTACCTCATCGCGTTTGTCGTCGCGATCCTGATTCTCGTGTTTTTCCATGAGCTGGGGCATTTCCTCGTTGCGCGTTGGGCGGGCGTTCGGGTTTTAACGTTCTCGATCGGCTTCGGACCAACAATCTGGTCGTTCAAAGATCGTCGCGGCACCGAGTACCAACTGGCGGCCATCCCAATAGGTGGTTATGTTCGGATGCTCGGTGAGGATGAGTTTTCTGATGAACCTCACCCGGAGGAAATGGCAGAAGCGTTTTCCAATGCGAAGCCGAGTTGGAAGGTTGCTATAGCTGCTGCCGGACCTTTCGCGAGTCTGTTATTGGGATTTCTCATCATCTATATCGTGCTCGTCACGGGAACGCGCGAGTTAGAGCCCTATGTAGGTGGAGTTTTGCCAGAATCGCCAGCGATGATTGCAGGAATCGGACCGGGTGAGGAGATATTGCGTGTCGATGGCGACGAGATGAACTCCTGGCAGGACGTCAATCTTGCGCTCGCAGAGCGACTTGGAGACACTGGTTCGATTTGGATTCAGACTAATCGCGGGGAATATGAAGTTCGAGTCACGAATTGGTTATCTGAGGAAGTCGATCCCGATGTGATGCTCGCGATCGGATTCGAGCCACAATTCCGCGCCCATATCGGTTACGTGGCCGCGGATTCTCCAGCAGAGTTTGCCGGCATCCGTGTTGGAGACTTCATCGCGCGTATCGACGATAAGTCCATCACATCATGGCAGGACGTGGTTGCGACGATCCGCGAAAACGCCGATCAACAGCTGGTACTTTCGGTTGAACGTGACGGCGAAATCGCATCGCTTACGATGACACCGAGGCTGATCGTTGCGGATGACGGTGTTACTTTTGGTCAAGCAGGAATTTCACCGCAGGTTGGTCGAATAGTTCGATATGGACCGATTGCCGCTGTGCCGGTGGCGTTCGAAAAGACGATCGGTTACATTGCTTTGACAGCAGAATCGATCTACAAGATGATCGTCGGCGATGTCCACTCGGGTAACCTCGGTGGACCGGTGCGAATCGCCGAATTTGCAGGTGATATGGCCGAACTTGGCATTACGCCGTTTCTCATGTTGCTCGCCCTCCTGACAATTGCACTTGGGCTCATCAACCTTCTACCGATACCGATGCTTGATGGCGGTCACGTGTTGTTTGGAATTGTGGAATGGATATCCAACAAACCCATTCCGTTGAGGATACAAGCAATCGGGATGCGGATCGGTCTGTTCGTCGTCGGTTCGATCATGATTTTCGCGTTATATAACGATATTTCGCGTTTAGTCGCCTCCTAGCGCACTCAGTTGGGTCCAACGAAGAGTCGTGTTGACTCCACCCGGCTAACTCCGGTTGCTTTTGCCGCAAATATGCATGTCGAAGGTAGTTGAAATTAAGGTGGAGTACGCGGAACTGCCTCTTAATTTGCGGGTCTATAATCGAACGAAATGTCGTTATTTGGACACGCCGTAGGTTTTGAATAACGAAATGCACTTCTTGAAGGCTTAACTATGCATCGGATAAAGATCTCCTTGGGGCTTTTGGTATGTGTGGCCTGCACGTTTGCGTCTTCGAACTACAGCTTTGAGGTATCTGATATTCGAGTACAGGGCTTGTTGCGTGTAACGCCCGGAACCGTGTTCAACGCTATGAGCCTTGAACTCGGTGATATCGCGACCCCGCAGACGGTTCGCGAGACGATTCGAGAACTTTTCAAGACAGGTTACTTCAACGAAGTTAGCATCAATCGTGACGGCGACATATTGCTGGTAGAAGTCGACGAACGACCGTCTATCGTCGCAATAGAGATTAGTGGCAACAAGGCTGTTCCGACTGAAGCGCTCCTAGAGGGACTTGCTGCTGAAGGACTGAAAGAAGGCGAGATCTTCAAACAAGCCACACTCGATAGGGTACGCATCGAATTAATCCGACAGTACGTGGCTCAAGGCCAATACACAGCGAGTATAGAAACGGATCTGGACATGTTGGCTCGAAACCGTGTCCGGATAGAGATTGAGGTAGAAGAGGGTAAACGTGCGACCATCGTTCAAATCGCCTTCGTCGGTAATGAAGTATTCGACACGAGAACACTACTTGACCGGATGGAATTGAAGCAACCGACGTTGTTCGGCTTTATCAGTGGCGAAAACCGATATTCGCGAGAAAAACTACAGGGTGATTTAGAGGCAATCGAGGCGTTCTATACTGATCGGGGTTACATTGAATTCAAGCTTAATTCAACACAAGTAAGTATGACTCCCGATCGGAAGCAAGTCTACGTAACGATCAATGTCAGTGAGGGCGAGAAGCACTTAATCGGCGACGTCGAATTGGTCGGTGACCTCGATGACGTCGATCCCGAAGAGATCGAGAAGCTAATCATTGTGTCCCAAGGTCAGCTCTATTCAAGTGCCTTATTGACTGCGACCGAGGAGCTCATCACACGTCAGCTAGGACGATATGGATACACGTTTGCCACCGCAACAGCTGTGCCTGAAATCAATGAAGACGGCACGGTCAACGTTCGATTCATGGTGAATACGGGTAAACGTGCATACGTGAGAAGACTTAGCTTCACGGGGAATTCGACGACGCGGGACACCGTTCTAAGGCGAGAGATGCGGCAACTCGAGGGGGCTTGGGCTTCCACAGACTTGATTGATTTGTCGAAGGTTCGACTGGAACGCATGGGATTCTTCTCGGACGTGGCTGTTGAGACCCCAGAAGTGGCGGGTGAGGAAGGCCTTGTCGACGTCGAAATCCAAGTAGAGGAACAGTCGACTGGTTCCATCACGGGGTCACTCGGCTATCAGAAGCTTTCTGGCATGATTCTTGGTGCGTCGATCCAGAAGGCGAATATCGCTGGAACAGGCAAGAACGTCGGTCTCTCGTTGGACTGGAGTGGCTATCGAAAGTCGTTTTCATACACGTACGTCAATCCGTATTTCACGGAAGATGGTGTCAGCCGCGGACTCAGTGTCTTCCTCCGAGACACGGACTATAGCTCGCTGAATTTAAACGCCTTCTCAACTTCAGCCGTTGGTGCGGGTGCTCGGTTTGGTTTTCCAATCGGTGAGACTAGGCGTCTTCAATTCGCTGGTCGAGTGGAGTACACCGACGTTGAGCAAAGTGGGTCAGAGGCCGAAGAAATACAAGACTTCATCGCTTCAAGTGGCCAAAAGTTCTTGAATTACAAGGTCGAAGGGTTGTGGTCGCGTGACACTCGAAATCGAGCAATCTTCGCGACCCGCGGTTCCAAGCAGGTCACGGCCTTAGAGATTTCGATTCCTGGTAGTGACTTGGAGTTCTATCGAGCCAACTTGCAGTTTGAACAGTATTTCCCGGTTCCGGGGCTTGATTCGAACTATGCCATTCACCTGAATGCTGACGTCGGATATGGCGGCGCTTACGGTCAAACAGAGATATATCCGTTCTATGAACATTTCTACGGCGGCGGTTTCGGTTCAATCAGGACCTATAAAAGAGCTTCGCTCGGACCGAGAAGCACGGCGCTGACAAATTTCAACTCGAATGTACCTGGGCGTCCATTCGGTGGAAATATCATGGTTGAACTCTCAGCGGAATTCGTCTTTCCACTTCCGTTCATGAAAGATAGAGGGCAAGTTAGATCGCTCTATTTCATTGATGCTGGAAATATCTTCAGCGATCATTGTTCCGAAACGAGCTTGAACTGCTTCTCACCTAGCTTCGAGGAACTACGAGGCTCGACGGGGATCGCTGTGTCGTGGTTAACTCGGATGGGTCCAATGTCTTTCTCGCTTGGGTATCCATTCAACAATAATGATTTAGACGAGACCGAGGTCTTTAGTTTTGAGTTAGGGCAGACGTTTTAGCTAGTTCTGATCAGAAGGATTGGTCTACTTAAAGCACGGTCGAAATCGGTCCCAAGAATATAATGTTCAGCCCAGCGTAGCGCGCTTCTGCCGCACTCTACGCCCATATATTTCCGAGGCATTCATGGTTCCTAAATTATTGAAGTTGCTTTGTGTTGTGCTCGCGCTCAATGCAGCGATGGCCGCGTCTGCGCAGTTAAAAGTTGCAGTCGTAAGTTCGTCAGAAGCCGCCATGGCGACGGAAGAGGCGAAGGAAACTCTCGCCCAGATTGAAGAGGAATTTGCGCCAGAAAGTGATCGGCTGAAGCAACTGCAACAGGACTTCATAAAGTTGCGTGAGAAGCTAATAAACGATAGTGCCGTGACGTCCGAAGAAGAGCGTCGCCAGATGCAAAAGCAAATGGAAGACATGCAATTCGATCTGGAGGTAGGTGCACAAAAGTTGCAGCGTGAACTAACGGAGCGGCGCGATGAATTGCTCTCGGCCCTTAATCCAAAATTCCAAAAGGCACTGAGGGATCTTGTTGAGTTAGAGAATTACGATATCGTCTATCAATATAACCCCAACGTGCTACTCTACGTCAATCCGAAGCACAATATCACGCGAAAAGTCACAGAGGAAATGAACAACATCACCGAATAAGTGGTGTAATTCAACGACGACCAAACGGACCATGTTGTCGCTCGCCGAGATCGCACATCGGACTCAGGGGCGCGTAATAGGCGACGAACAGATTTGTATCTCTGGAGTAGGATCGCTCGCGAACGCTAAGACCGGCGATCTCACTCATCTCTCAAATCAAAGGTATCGAGCGCAACTGCGAGCGACTAAGGCTACCGCAGTTTTGCTCACTGAGGAGAATGTTGCGGAGTGTCCTATTCCTTCGGTCGTCGTCAGGAACCCTCAACTTGCGTTTGCAGAAATCGCCAACGATTTCGACAAACGTGAGCGAATACCAGTCGGCATAGATCCTACTGCCCGGATTGACAGTTCAGCGCAGATAGGTGATGGTGTGCGAATTGGACCTAATGTACGCGTAAGTGCAGATTGCGTCATCGCAGACGGCGTTGAACTATGTACAAACGTTTGCGTCGGTGCGCAGTCGGCGATTGGCCGGGAGACAAGCATTCGCGAGAACGTAGTGATTTATCACGATGTCCAAATCGGTGCTGGATGTACGGTGCACGCTAATACTGCTATAGGTGTTGACGGCTTCGGCATCACGGTCGATGAGACCGGTACGCTCCAGGAGATCCCGCAGGTTGGTCGGGTTCTGATTGGCGACGATGTCTTACTTGGGGCAAGCGTAACGATTGATCGAGGCGCGATCGATGATACCGTCATACATGACAACGTGAAGCTCGACGATCAGGTGCACATCGGGCACAATTGTGTCTTAGGAGCGCATACGATTATGTGTGGCTGTGCGGGTCTTGCAGGTAGCGTTACCTTGGGAGAGTACTGTGTACTCGGGGGCGCGGTCGGTGTTGCAGGCGAAGGCCCCGTTTCGATAGCTGGAGGCGTTGAGATTGGAGCGATGACGCTCGTGACTCGAGACATCACGGAACCGGGGCGGTATTCGGGTGCACCATTGCACACGGATAATCGAACTTGGCGTCGTAACATGTTGAGGTTAAATGAGCTAGACACCATCGTAAAGCGCTTAAGAAGAGTTGAGAGAATTCTGGAAAAACAGACGAGTAACGACGTGAACTCTTCGAGTGCGGAATAGGCGAATGCATGTCTGAACAAGATGTCGACTTCGCGATCACGGACTATCTACCACATAGATACCCGTTCTTATTAGTGGATCGAGTCCTCGAGATTGAACTCGGTACGCGTATACGTGGTCTGAAGAACGTTTCCGCGAACGAACCGTTTTTCACTGGGCATTTCCCGGGCAAGCCGATCATGCCCGGAGTACTAATCGTCGAGGCGCTCGCGCAGGTAAGCGGGATTTTGGCGACACGTTCGCGCAATCTTTTGGTCGAGGAACATAGCGGCATATTCCTGCTTGCCGGTATGGACAAGGCACGATTTAAGAGGCCAGTTGTTCCCGGTGACCGATTGATACTGGATGCAAAGGTGCTTAGCGAGCGGCGTGACATCATGAAATTCGGGTGTGAAGCGCTTGTCGACGAAAGCGTTGTATGCTCGACGGAGCTCCTGGTCGCCAGCGGTTAGACGCGCGGCCATTCGCGCGGAGCCGTGACCCTTAATCCCTTAAAAATAGGTATCGTCGCTGGCGAACCGTCTGGTGACTTGCTCGGTGCTTCGCTGATGACGGCGATTGCAGATCGTCATGCGAACGTCGAATTCGTAGGTGTCGGTGGTGACGCGATGCTTGCGGAGGGACTGCGAAGCCTCGCAGATATGGATCGATTCGCCATCAACGGATTCGTCGACCCGCTGTTACGAATTGGTAGTCTTGTACGACTCTTACGTCTACTCATCCGCGAGTTAGCGTCCGTCGACGTGCTGATCGGCGTTGACTTCAACGTTTTTAACTTGCTACTGGAACGTGGCGTACGAAAACGCGGCGTGCCAACCGCACATTACGTGAGCCCATCCGTATACGCATGGCGTCGTGATCGAGTAAAACGGATCGGCAAAGCGGTTGACGTCATCATGACGTTGTTCCCGTTCGAAACGAAGGTTTACGAAGAACATGGCATTCGTGCAGTTTTCGTAGGTCATCCGACCGCTGATCGCTTTGATCCTGACGAAGATAAAGTTGCCATGATGGCGAAAGCACGATCTCTCAACGGTTGGTCGAATGAATCATTGATGTTGTGCCTGATGCCCGGAAGTCGAGGCTCGGAAATAGGATTTCACTTCGAGATGTTCTTAGAGGCTGCGGAGCTCTTTCAGGAACGTGTCAATGGAACAAGAATCACCGTGGTGATACCCGCTCGACATCCGGCGGTTCGAAAGACATGGCAGGAGTTACGCCATCAATTCCCTAAGCTCGATGTTGAAATCACGGAAGTAGAAGCAACGCAAGTGTTGGCGGCTTCCGATGTCGCGCTGGTGAAATCGGGTACGAGCACATTAGAAGCAATGCTGCTGAAAACACCGATGGTTGTGGCCTACCGACTCGGTGCTTTAACCGCGAAAGTGGTCCGCTCAATGATGTTTATCAACCAAGTTGCACTTCCCAATATACTTGCTAACAAGACCATTGTTCCAGAGTTCTTGCAGGACGATGCGACCCCTCAAAATCTTGCTACCGCACTTGTCGAGCAGATGAACCGAGATAGAACAGCGTTGACGCGTGAATTTACGTCACTCCACTGGTCGTTGAAACAGAACGCCGCGAATCGTGCGGCAGAAACCGTACTTTCGCTTGTCGAGACGCAATAACCCAAATATCCAGTTGCTGGTCGGCATCGATGAAGCCGGACGGGGTCCATTAGCAGGACCCGTGGTTGCTGGAGCGGTTGCGCTCAATGCGAAACTACCCATTAAGGGATTGGCCGATAGTAAGAAGTTGACGCGAATGAAGCGCGAGCGCTTATTTGACGAGATTAAAGAACGTGCGCTCGCATACGGGATCGGTATCGCAGATGCACGGGAAATCGACTCCCACAATATCCTTCAAGCAAGTCTGCTCGCGATGCGACGAGCGTACACTGCAATCAACGTTGAAGCGGACGAAGTTTGGGTCGACGGCGATAAAGATCCGGCGATTCCGGCGCCGACGTTTACGCTCATAGGCGGGGATGCGAAAATGCCCGCGATTAGCGCAGCATCCATATTGGCGAAAGTTTCTCGGGATCGCATGATGGAGGACTATGCGAGATCCTATCCAGAATACGCATTTGAGCGCCATAAAGGCTATCCAACCGCACTGCATTTGACGCTCCTCCGGGAATACGGTCCGTGTCCCATTCATCGTCGTAGTTTCTCACCGGTACGGGATGTGTGCCGCGGTCTTTTCGTTAGTTCGCATGAGTGATTTCGTCCATTTAGCAGTTCACAGCGAATACTCGCTCGTGGATAGTGTTGTTTTCCTAGACCGGCTAGTTCCGGCTGTCAAAGAACTCGGGATGTCATGTGTCGCGTTGACTGACAAAGGAAACCTAACCGCGATGCTGAAGTTTCAGAACGCGTGTTTTGAGCAAGGGATCAAACCGGTTTTCGGATGTGATCTAACGCTTCTCGGTCCGAGTGGGAAGACCAAACTCCTGGCGCTTGCCGCGAATCAGGACGGGTATCACAATCTACTGCGACTGGTGACGAATGCGTCCCGTAACGTCGAGAGCGACGGTTGTGCTGATTACGCGATGCTGTCAGAACTCAATGAAGGCCTGATTCTGCTCTCCGGTGGCGTAACGGGGGACTTAGGTCAGCGTCTTCTTTCAGACGACCATGACAGTGCGGAGAGGCTACTTGATTGGTACCTCCAGCATTTTGGTGATAGGTTCTACGCAGAGATCACTCGCACCGGTCGCGTTCACGAAAACGATTACATCGAGTCGGTTGTCCCACTTGCCAGCGCGAAAGGTGTACCCCTCGTTGCGACGAACGATGTGATTTGCGTAAAAGAAGATGAATTCGTGCTTCACGATGCAAAACTATGCATTCAACGTAGCGAACACATGGGCGAATCGTATTCCTGGAAAGGTCAATACAGTCCATTTCAACACTTGCGTTCTGCAGAGGACATGGCTGCGCAATTTAAAGACTTGCCGGACGCCATCGAAAACAGTATTGAGATCGCTCAACGATGCAATGTCGAGGTCGAGACAGGTACGTACTACCAACGTCCTTTCCCGAAGAAAGATGAACAAGAAAACGCTCAAATCCTCCGTGAAACAGTCGGCGACGCACTTGAGCAATTTCTATCTGACGAACAGTCTCTGATTGATGAGTCCGATTACGAAACCTATCGAACGCGCGCTGACTACGAGCTTGATGTCATCATCGACATGGGGTTTGCCGGTTATTTCATGATCGTTAGCGACATTGTCAAATGGGCGCGTGATCAAGGAATTCCTGTTGGACCCGGTCGCGGGTCCGGCGCGGCGTCGTTGGTCGCCATGTTGCTCGGTATCACCGGGTTAGATCCGATCAAGCACAACCTATTCTTTGAGCGACTCCTGAATCGTGATCGCCGTTCGATGCCCGACTTGGATATAGATTTTTGCGCTCTGCGCCGTGATGAGGTAGTGGGGTATGTTGTCGAGCAGTTCGGACAAGAGTGCGTGGGATTGATCGCCACTCAAGGCACTTTAGCAGCCAAAGGCATCATTCACGGGATGGGACGCGCGCTAGGCTACACGCATAGCGATGTTTCACGAATCACGCGATTGATTCCGATAAAACCGGGTACGAAATTGGAGGATGCGTGTAACGAATTCCCAGAAATCGAAGAAACTGCGGCGAGGTACGGCTGTACGGAGTTATTAGAGGAGAGTAGGAAGCTCGAAGGTGTCGTTGCTACCTCGGGTGTGCATCCTGCCGGAGTCGTCATTGGGCCGGACCGCCTTGAGGAATATGTACCCTGTCAGTTCGACAAGGAAACAGGCTTGCTCGTGGCTCAACTCGATAAAGATGATGTTGAAAAGGCTGGCATGGTGAAGTTCGATCTGTTGAGTCTAAAGAACCTAACCGTTATCGAGCGCACGATCCAATCCATCAACGAGACGCGCGAAGACATCTCATCTCACCTGCATACCAAGGACATCCCACTAGATGATCGAAATACCTTCAGGCTGATTGCTGCCGCTGATACTGAGGGGGTGTTTCAACTGGAATCATCAGGGATGAAGGGGCTCATCCGCCAACTCAGACCGGATCAGTTTGAAGATATCGTCGCACTCGTTGCGTTGTACCGACCGGGACCGTTGAACGCGGGTGTCGATAGAAGCTACGCGTTGAGGAAGCGGGGTGAAGAACCGGTTAGCTTCGATCATGACTTGCTCGAACCAGTTCTAGAGAACACCTATGGGCTCATGATCTATCAAGAGGATGTCATGAGCGTGTCGAGGACATTGGCGGGTTTCTCGGGTGGTGAAGCGGATATTCTGCGAGAGGCGATGGGCAAGAAACGGAGTGAGAAGCTCGTTGAGCTCAAAGATCGCTTTGCTGAAGGATGCCATGAAAATGGTGTCGAACCAAGGGTCGCGGCTGATATATATGAAAAAATGCTGGGCTTCTCGGAATATGCGTTTCCCAGGGCTCACTCGACAGCGTATGCAGTCGTCACATATCAGACTGCGTATTTGAAGGCCAATTACCCGAATGAGTACATGGCTGCGGCGATCTCAGTCGAACGTGGCGACACGAAGCGGGTTGAGAGATTGCTTGCAGAGGCTGATCGCATGGGATTAGTTCTTGCGCCGCCTGATTTGAACGATCCGCATGCCAATTGTGTTCCTTCTGAAGATGGAATTCGGGTCGGTATGACGTGCCTGAAGGGAGTGGGCGATCGGGATGTACGAGCCATTCAAGAAGCACGTAAGGAAGGGAAATTCGAGAGTCTCTTCAACTTCTGCATGCGTGTGGACTTGACTACCGTGCAACGCAACACGATCGAACGTCTCATCAAAGCAGGTGCATTTGATTCGGTTGAGCCCCAATACGAACAACCCGGCTTAGTGCGTGCGGTTCTCTTGGACAAACTCGAACGCGCATTTCACGCTGGGACCGATGGCATGGATCCAAGTCAGAGCTTGTTCGGTGTACCGCAGGAGCAGGAAGTTTTCACCAGCTACGTTCCGCCATCCGCGATGTCGGATGCTGAGTTATACGAGACCGAGAAACAAACGATCGGGTTTGCCGTGAGTCGCGAATCTATGCGGTGGTATTTTCGAGAATTTGAGTCGATCTGTACATGCTCACCTAGTGGCGCAGCAGACGCTGCAAAGGACGAAGAGGTAGTCATTGCGGGTCGGATCAAAGCGTCGACCGTACGCGAAGGCGGCGGAAGAGGCGAAATAGCCAACGTGGCGTTAGAAGGTCAGATCGGCGCACTAACGCTTGTGCTCTGGCCAGAGCAATATCGCAAATTCTCTCGTTTCGTAATAGACAACGAGTTCGTCATTGCGAAAGGACGCGTCCGATTCGACAACTTCAAAAAAGAACATCAGATCTCGGTGAATTCTTTGTTTGACGTGGCGAATGCCAGAAAACACTGGCAAGCGTTTATTTCATTACGATTCAACAGCGGCGAATCACGTGCGCTTTTAACTTCAGAGAATCTGCTGCGATTTCAGGGAGTTTTTAAGGACGTCGAGCGTAAGGGAGGACGTCCGGTCGAGATCACCATTCAGAAGAATGGCGCGGCGTTGCGCGTCGATCTAGGGAAAGGCTACAGAAAACTGCCGGTCACCGATCGCGTGCTAGCCGATCTTCGCGCTATCTTCGGATCGAACGTCGTCAATGTCGGATTCCAAAACAACGCCACGTAGCGTCACATCGCTTGAAGACGTAGTTCGCAGGATTGCAGCTTGTGACCTTCACGGATCGAATCGGCTATGGCTTGCGTTCAGCGGCGGGGTTGATTCCACCGTTCTTCTGCACGCAGCCTCACGCGCGTTCAAATCGGATCAACTCGCTGTTGTACACGTCAACCACCGTTTAAGCCCCAATGCAGATGCATGGGAATTGCACTGTGAAGAGGTTGTTTCACAATTAGGCATTGACTTCACGTCTCGTCGCGTTTCGCTCGATGGCAAGAATCTGGAGTTCGAAGGTCGCCAAGCACGGTCGCGTATCTTCGATGAAGTAATGCGCGAAGGGGACTCTGTCGCAACAGCCCATCATCGAGATGATGAAATTGAAAGCTTGATGTGGCAGCTTGCGACAGGAAGGGCACTTGTAGGAATCGCGACGTGGCGTGAGCTTGAACATGGACGGATGTGGCGGCCTCTGCTTTCGTACCAACGCGTTGACTTACAGCGAATTGCTCACCAGAACGACTGGACGTGGATCGAGGACGAATCAAATCAGGACGTTTCACTTGCTCGGAATGCGTTGCGACATGAAGTCTTGCCGCGATTGCGAGCATCATTTGCCGGTTTTGACGCGCACCTGCTTCGACTGAAGGAACCGGCGTTAGAACTGCTGCCTCGTAAACCGATCTCAGCTGAGCTGCTAGCCATTGATGCGATCAAAGTGCGCGCGTGGCTTTACGCATACAACATCACACCAAGGAACACGGTCGTTGATGAAATCATGCGGCAAGCGGTTGCGCGCAATGACGCACAGGTCTGCATTCGCGTGTCCCCTCGAAACTGTGTTCGTCGATTTAAGGGGATGTTTTATGTCGTTGCAGATGCGGTTCAGCGTTCAGACATTTCACTACGAGTGGGTGAGAGTGCCTGTTTTTGGTTCGGCGAGTTAACTTGGATTCGAGACAAGGTCGGATTGGCAACGGACGTTCCAATCCGCGTTGGTTCGCGCGATGGCGGCGAGTCGCTTCTGCTGGATCACCGTTCCATAAATCTCTCAAGGTGGTTCTACGATCAGAGTGTCCCACCATGGGAGCGCGATGCGTGGCCACTGTTTTATTTAGATAAACAGCTAGTTGCGGTTCCAGGATTAGGAGTTTCTGCGTCCGTGTGCACCGAGGGTGGATTGGTGCCTCAATGGCGACGATTTCAAACCTCCTGACAGGGAACGGATCGTTAACACGAGAGTGCCGATTAGCCAAGTCTAGCTTCAGCAAAAAACAGCAGCGAAGCGCCGCCATTAGAATTTACTAACGAATGCTTCTTGTTAGCATCTCACGAGGCCTTGAGGAGTGAAGATCTGACACATTACGTGTTCGTGACTGGTGGTGTGGTGTCCGGTCTTGGAAAGGGTGTCACCACCGCATCGCTCGGTGCGATCTTAAAGGCGCGTGGTCTTAAGGTAGACGTCGTCAAGATGGATCCGTATATCAACGTGGATCCTGGTACGATGAGTCCCAATCAGCACGGTGAAGTATTTGTCACTGCTGACGGCGCTGAAACCGATCTGGATTTGGGTCACTACGAACGATTCATCCAAAATAAGATGCATCGCGCAAACAATTTCACAACGGGTTCAGTCTACGATTCCGTCATCAAGCGTGAACGGGCGGGTGACTATGAAGGACTGACCGTTCAAGTTATCCCTCACATCACTGACGAGATTAAACGTCGTATTCGTGCTGTCGCGCAAGACAACGACGTTGTAATCGTTGAAACCGGTGGAACGGTCGGCGACATCGAGTCACAACCATTCCTAGAAGCAATCCGACAAATGCGGCTTGAAGAAGGTGTTCGCAACACGTTGTTCATGCATCTGACATTGGTGCCTCAACTCAGCGATGGCGAAGACAAGACCAAACCTACGCAACATTCGGTCAAAGAGCTCCGTTCGATTGGCTTGCAGCCAGATATTCTGATTTGTCGATGCAAGGAGAAGGAGCTCGACGCAAGTCCTCGTAGCAAGATCGCGCTGTTTACCAACGTTCCAGAAGAAGCCGTTATTTCGTTGGCGAACGTAGAGTCGATTTATCAGGTGCCACTCGTGCTGCACCAGCAAAAACTCGATGACATCGTACTTCAACACTTTGAAATCGAGAGTGTGGAAGCCGACCTGTCGCGCTGGGAGGAGGTCGAACGCAAAAGATGTGGCGCGAACGACTCCACGCGTATCGCGCTAGTTGGCAAATACGTGGATTTCACTGACGCTTATATGTCGTTGATCGAAGCACTGATTCACGCGGGAATCCATGAAGGCGTGAAAATCGAAATCGAAACGGTCGACTCCGAATCAGTCGAGGAACACGGCATCGATGTCCTCAAGAACGTGCACGGTGTGTTGATTCCGGGCGGCTTTGGTCCTCGAGGTTTCGAAGGGAAAATCAAAGCAGCAGGATTTGCGCGACAACACAAGGTGCCTTATTTAGGAATCTGCTACGGTCTCCACGCGGCGGTCGTAGAGTTCGCTCGAACCGAGATTGGATGGACCGATGCAAACAGCACGGAACTGATTCGTGAAACGAATCACCCCGTCATTGCGCTTGTGAGCGAATGGCAAGATGAGTCCGGTGAGATAAAGCAATACCAGCCAGGCGATGACCTCGGCGGTACGATGCGTCTTGGCGAGCAAGAGTGTATGCTGTCGTCGGATTCCCGAGTGATTTCGATCTATCGTTGCGGTTCGATCCGGGAACGCCACCGTCATAGATATGAGGTGAACGAGGTCTACATCGAAGCATTCGAGAAGGCAGGCATGAGATTCTCCGGTCGCAGCAAGAACGAGCACTTAGTCGAAATGTTGGAGCTGACCAACGGCCAGTGGTTTGTCGCTTGCCAATTTCACCCCGAGTTCACCTCGACTCCTACCGACGGACACCCGTTGTTTAGCGACTTCGTGCGAGCGTCTACCGCTTACGCGACGGCTAACTCATGAAGCTCTGCGATTTCGAAATTGGGAACAACCGACCGTTCTTCCTGATCGCCGGTCCGTGCGTGATTGAGGATCGATCACTAGCAATTGATGTGGCTTCGCATCTGAAGGAAATAACTGACTCATACCAGATTCCCTACATATTCAAGAGCTCGTTTGACAAGGCGAATCGTTCATCAATTGGCAGCTATCGTGGTCAAGGGATAGAAGCTGGGCTCGCTATCCTCCAGGACGTGAAGGACGAAGTAGGTGTACCCGTACTTACGGACGTACATGAGTACACGCCTTTAGACGAAGTCGCGAGTGTTGTCTCGGTGTTGCAGACGCCGGCATTTTTGTGTCGCCAGACTGACTTCATCACAAATGTTTGTGAGCAAGGACTTCCAGTCAATATTAAGAAAGGTCAGTTTCTTGCGCCGGGTGACATGACGCATGTGGTAGCAAAAGCGAAATCGACTGGCAATGAGCAAGTCATGGTCTGCGAACGCGGCGCAAGTTTCGGTTACAACAATCTGGTTTCAGATATGCGTGCGCTCGTCATCCTTCGCGAGACAGGATGTCCAGTTGTATTCGATGCGACCCACTCCGTTCAGCTACCTGGAGGCCAAGGTGCGGTGTCGGGAGGTCAACGATCGATGGTGCCAGTGCTCGCACGCGCAGCGACGGCCGTGGGTGTGGATGGCTTATTTATGGAAACGCATCCGAGACCGGAAGAAGCGAAATCGGACGGACCTAATTCCTGGCCTTTACCGCTTATGCAACCCCTGCTTGAGCAACTCACGCGCATTGATTCGCTTGTTAAGGAGATGGATTACTTAGAGGATCAAATCGATTGAGCAGGATTGTCGCGGTAAATGGTCGAGAGATCCTTGACTCACGTGGGAATCCAACCGTCGAAGTTGATGTTCATTTAAGCAATGGTGCGATGGGATCCGCAATGGTTCCTTCGGGTGCTTCAGTGGGTTCATTCGAAGCTGTTGAGATTCGAGACGAGGACCACAATCGATTCTTAGGTAAAGGCGTACTTCAGGCGGTTGCAAACGTCAACGGCATCATTGCAGAAGGCTTACATGGTCTTGAGGCGGTTGATCAAGCAAGTATTGACGAGCGATTGCTCGCGCTGGATGGCACGCCAAACAAGGAACACTTAGGTGCGAACGCCATTCTTGGTGTATCACTTGCGGCACTTGATGCTGCTGCGCGCTCAAAAAGCGTGCCGCTCTATCAGCATGTAAACGATCTCTACGATTCAGTACCAATGCGCATGCCGGTTCCGATGTTAAACGTGCTCAATGGCGGTTCGCATGCCGACAACGACGTTGTATTTCAGGAATTCATGATCATTCCGGTAAGTGGTGGATCCTTTCGCGAGGCGCTGCGAATCGGTGTGGAAGTCTTTCACGTCTTGAAAAGGAATCTACAGAACGCGAATCCGAAGCGTTCCACTGCGGTTGGGGATGAAGGCGGGTTTGCCCCGAACTTAGACTCGAACCAACAAGCACTTGATTTTCTAAGCGATGCTGTGCGTGATGCTGGTTACGAGCTTGGCAGCGACTGTTACATTGGGTTGGACTGCGCTGCAAATGAGTTCTACAATGGAAGTGGATATGCGGCGGACGCGAAATCTCCCCCACTAACGCCAGACGAAATGATTGAGTTCTTGGCCGAGCTCAAGGCGAATTACCCTGATGTAATGTCGATTGAAGATGGTTGTGAGGAATCTAGATTCGATGACTGGCAGCATCTGACGAGGCGTCTCGGTGACACGACTCAACTCGTCGGCGACGATGTCTTCGTAACGAATAAGGCGCGGATTCTCGAGGGCATTGGGCGAGGGGTCGCGAATTCAGTTTTGGTGAAATTGAATCAAGTAGGTACAGTTAGCGAGACTTTGGAGGTTATGCGTGTAGCACATAACCACGATTACACAACTGTCGTCTCGCATCGATCAGGTGACACGGAAGACACCAAGATTGCCGACATCGCAGTAGGTACCGGGGCTGGGCAGATCAAAACCGGATCTGCATCACGATCCGAGAGGATTGCGAAATACAACCGCCTATTGCGCATTGAGGAGCAGCTTGAGGCTGCGGCATTTGGAGGACCAAGCGAGTTCGCAAAGTTCAAACGGAGTTGAACCAATGAAGCTCTTACTTCCCGCATTGTTCTGCATGTTCGTCGTGATGCAGTACATGTACTTATTCGGCGAGTCCGGTTTTCTTGCGACGCGATTGCTCGTGCAGGACGTGAAAGCGCAGGCGGAGTTCAATCAACGTCTCGCAGAACGCAATGAACTGTTGCGCATGGAAATCCAGCGAATCAAGCACGATAAGTCAGTCATTGAATCCATCGCTCGCAACGACCTTGGCATGATCAAGCCAAACGAAACGTTCTATCTGTATGTTGGCGACTCCTAAGCAAGGATCAGTTAACGCGCCTGAAGCCGACGACTCGGGTCAGACTGCGACGCCATATTCTTTGAGCGATCTTCCGCTCGCTAACGATTCGCCACGCTCTCACGGACGCATTCGTTGTGAGGTCACGGATTTCAAGGTGGACGAGGAACTACCGTTCACTCCGACGGACGAAGGCGAGCACCTTTTAGTTCGCGTGCGCAAGATCAACAGGACGACGCATGACGTCCAACAACAACTGGCGCGCACGTTTCGTTTGAGAACTAGGGATGTTGGATACCTCGGATTAAAGGACAAAAGTAGCGTGGCGACTCAATGGTTCAGCGCGTCTGTCTCAGCGCCAGTCGATTCGCTCGCAGTGCCGGACTTAGAAATCCTGCAGCAACGCCGACATATTCGAAAGCTACGGCCATCGGACGGCTGCCGAAATCAGTTCGAGATTCTGGTCCGAGACGTGGAACCAACACACGTATCTAGCAGTCGCATGTGTACGGTTCCGAACTATTTTGGCGAGCAGCGTTTTGGTCGAGACGGTCAAAACGTATCTGCGGCGATGAAATGGATACGTGAGGGTAAACCACGCGTCGCGTCCTTCCTCAAGTCCATCTATCTATCGTCGCTACGCAGTTACATCTTCAATCACGTATTGGCGGCGCGAGTAGAGCGTGGCGATTGGTGTAGAGAGATAGAAGGGGATGTCCTACTTGACGGTATGCCATCGGGACCACTTTGGGGACGTGGACGTTTATCGACAAGTTACCTCGCGCAACAGATTGAACAAGGTGTTGTCGAAAACGTCGCGGAGATTGCTGAAGCCTTAGAGTGGGTCGGATTGAAACAGCAGCGTCGCTCCCTGGCTGTCGCTCCGGGTAGCTTGATTTGTGAAACGGATGTGGATGTAGCACGAGTGCGATTCGCACTGCCTTCTGGTAGTTTCGCCACAAGTGTTCTACGCGAGTGCTTCGATCTTGAGGAAAGGTCGCGTTAGGGCGTCGCTGATGTTCGGTATTGGTATGACCTCGGCGCGTGCACGAGAGCGGCTGGTCAAGAAATTGGCGTCCCAGGATCTCGCAACTACTGAAGTGCTCGACATCATGAACGAAGTACCTCGACATGTCTTTGTCGATGAAGCGATCGCGCATCGAGCTTACGACGACACGGTGCTCCCTATCGGATTCCAACAGACGATTTCGCAACCGACAGTCGTTGCAATGATGTCGAGTGCAGCCGCCAGTGTCGAAAATCGTTCCCGTATATTGGAAATCGGAACGGGTTGCGGTTATCAAACCGCGATCCTGTCACGCTTGTTCGACGAGGTCTATACGATTGAACGAATTGAGCCGTTACAGCTGCGTGCGCGACGTACATTGGCAAACCTCGAAATCTCTAATGTCACGTTCAGATTTGCTGATGGCCATGATGGATGGCCGGAATATAGTCCGTTTAACGCGGTGATTGGGACTGCGAGTGCGGAAGAGGTGCCTGCCGCACTGAGCGACCAAGTCGCATTACATGGTCGGCTGATCATGCCGGTTAACGATCCGTTGTATGTTGGTCAGTCACTGATTCAGTGGGAGTGTACCTCGACAGGGTTCGTAAAGAGGGACCTTTGCGGCGTGCGGTTTGTCCCAATGCTGAAAGGAGTTGAAGCTACGCCGTGACGTGGTTTGCCATATGCTGGCGAGGTATGTTGATGGGCATCGTCGAGGTGCTTCCCGGTATTTCCGGAGGTACGGTTGCGCTACTCACGAGGATCTATGACAAACTAGTCAACGCGCTTAGCCAAATAGGTAAATTTCGCAACCGTAAGGCTGAGCGCGCCACCTGGTTCGCTGCCTTAACGTTTCTTGCGCAGCTCGGATTCTGGATGACCTGCGGTTTTGTCGTGTCAATGTTGGCAATTCTCGAGCTCGTTCATCGCGAACCGACGTTGTTCTGGGGTGGGATATTTGGATTCGTGATCGGTGCGAGCATTCAGCTTGCTCGCTCAGTTTCAGCTAAGTACTTGCTTCGTTTCGTGCCAATCGGCCTTTTGATCGGACTACCGATCGTGGCTCTACCTGCTCATACAATCGAACCACCGTTGTGGATGTTCGCGATTGGTGGCATCGGCGCGTTTAGTGCTTGGATACTTCCAGGTATTTCTGGTTCGATGATGTTATTGCTAATGGGGATTTGGATGCCAACGCTAGAAGCTGTTCGCGACATGGACGTGACGAAGCTTGCACTCTTTGCGAGTGGCATGGCGTTGGCGTTTGCGGTCGTGCCTCGAGTGCTCGCCAATTTGGTGCACCGGCATCAACAACCGATGCTTGCATTTTTTGTCGGTCTCGTGGCGAGCACCTTGTACCGTGCGTGGCCGTGGCGTTCAGGAGCCGGCTTTCCAGAAATGCCGACCTCTGATGGCGATGCGCAGTTGCTCGCGGTGGTCGTTTGTAGCGTGATTAGCTGCGCCAGCGTGTTTGTGGTTATGCAATTGGCGGATCGCGATGTGGCATAAGCAACTTTGGCTACTCGCGCTAGCGTTAGCAATTACAGGATGCGTTGCGGATACACCAGCTCCAGTGATTGACAAGTCGCGTCAAAGTGAATACGCGTACGTTGAAAATGAAGCGGTATGTAAGGCTCAAACATCAGATGAGTTCTGTCATGTCGTTGAACGCGGTGACACGTTGTATTCCATCTCACGACGGTACGGATTGAAGGTTGTCGAAATCGCATCGCGCAATGCGATCAAGGCACCTTACATCATTCGACCGAACGACCTGCTCGTCGTCCGTCAGGGGGAGGAAACGGTTCGTTCTACGGCTGCCAATCCAACACAGCGCGTGGAAGAACGAACCCGCGAGATCGTAGCGGAACCAACACTGAAGCCTGTAATCGAAAAACCAATTAGTGAACCCTCACCCAGTCACCCGCCCGCCGAAGCGCGTGTAACACTCCCAGCGCGTTCGGAAAGCACACCTTCAGATGCGGTTGTAGTCCAACCGGTGACACCTCCTTTAAAGATGACTTTACGCACTGCACGCACGAAGTCGGGTTGGCAATGGCCGGTTCCGTACGAACCTCTCGCGACGCGTGAGGAAAAAGGATTGGAATACGTGTTGGCTGACGAAACAAAGGTCGTCGCCGCAATTGGTGGGAAGGTAATTTACGCAGGCGCTGGACTAAATAAATATCGACA
>LXNI01000054.1_pt1 | contig 122932 bp, 100 predicted proteins | sample 809091 | NCBI WGS metagenome assembly LXNI01 (sample SAMN04870527, study PRJNA318959) | sponge metagenome | biome: 01000161; feature: marine sponge reef; material: water | host: Sarcotragus foetidus | place: Greece: Milos, Mediterranean Sea | collected 2013-05-29 | depth 5-7 m
TCGACCGCCCTTGCCACTGACTGCATCCGATTCCCGGTCAGAACCCCCCTGGTCAGCAGAGGGTTCGCCGCAGCCGCATCCTCCGTGTTCCCCAGGTGAGCACCTATCCGCTAAGGCTCTTAGCAACACTTTCCTGTCCGCGTTCTTCGAGCAGGTCCACGGACAGGCCATCGAGCTCGATCTAGAGGGCAGCGGGTTGGAGCAACTGATCGCCGATCTTCGGGAGACCGATGTAGAGGCCATTCTGGACGAATTCGGCGCTACAGCCAAAGGCGGCGACCCGGTGATCCACTTCTACGAAGAGTTCCTCAAGAAGTACGACCGAAAGATCAGGGCCGACGCCGGCGCGTTCTACACCCCGGAGCCGGTAGTCGAGTTCATGGTGCGGGGTGTAGACGAGATTCTCAGGACACGGTTCGGCCTCGAAGCAGGCATCGCCGATCCGGCCACCTGGCAGGACGTGGTCGAACGCGTTGGGTTCGACCTGCCGGAAGGCGTAGATTCCGCCAAGCCATTCATCTCCATGATCGATCCAGCCGCCGGAACCGGCACCTTCCTCGTCCATTGGCTCCGCCGGGCCAAACGATCCTTCGAGATAGCCCGCCCGGGCGAGAGTTGGCGTCAACATCTCGGAGAGACCGTGTTGCCGTCGATGCATGCGTTCGAGTTCATGCTCGGCCCCTACACGATCGCGCACCTCAAAATGGCCCTCCAGCTGCACTACGAAGGCCTGCCAACCGACGCAGCCCAGATCCTGCTTACCGATACGCTCGACCACGATCCCCCGCAGATGGCGTTCGACCTGATGGAAGATCCGGTGGCGGCCGAGGGACGGCGCGCAGCCCAGATGAAAAAGTCCGAGCGCTTCACAATCGTTATCGGCAACCCTCCCTATGACCGGGAACAGAAGGCTGTAGGCGACACCGGCAAGCGAAAGGGCGGAGTCGTCCGTCATGGTGCGGAGGGGATCAAACCCTTGATCAACGATATGACGAGGCCCATGAAGGACGCCGGTCTCGGTGGGCATGTCAAGAACCTCTACAACGACTACGTCTACTTCTGGCGTTGGGCTGTCTGGCAGGCAACCGAACTTCCACCCGGTCCCGGCGTAGTGGCCTTCATCACAGCATCGTCCTTTGTGGATGGCGTCGCTATGGGAGGCGTCCGATCTCTGCTACGTGAATCGTTCGCCGAGCTGTTGATCGTTGATCTTGGTGGTGAAGGACGTGGTGCACTGGTCGAGGAGAACGTTTTCGATATCCGCACACCTGTCGCCATCGCTTTTGGTGTGCGGAGGAGCCCGTCCGACTCACCATGCGAGGTTAAGCATTTGCGTGTGACTGGTAACAGGCAGGAGAAGCTCGCAAGGCTCAACGCCTTATCACTCTACGATGTCACCAATCCAGTTGCCGATGATGGGCTCTCGCCGTTGATTCCCAGAACCATATCCAGCTACACATCGTGGCCATTGATCGTCGATCTGTTTCCCTGGATTCGATCAGGATGCAAGTTCCAACGAACATGGCCCATCGGCGAGGCGACCTCGGTTCTTCAAACACGGTGGAAAGAACTGGTTCAGGCAGTTCCTCGTCGCCGTGGTTCCCTATTAAAGGAGAAGGACAGGACCGTTGCCAGCAGGCTCAAGGGTCTTCTCGATAACTCAGACTTGCCACCCATCAATTCACTCGACATAGGCGACCAACCTGAGGGCATTGAGCGCTACGGCTTTCGCAGCTTCGACAGACAGTGGGCAATTGCCGATAATCGAGTCGCAGGCCGCCCCGCTGCCATTCTGTGGCGTATCCGCAGTAGCCGACAGTTGTTCCTCACAACGCTGACCTCTACCAGGCTCGGTGCCGGACCGGTACTCAGCGTCACGTCATACGTACCCGACCTAGATCACTTCCGAGGTTCGTACGGCGCCAAGAACGTGATGCCTCTGTACCGAGACCGAGAGGCCCTGGAACCCAACCTCACTCATGGACTACTGGAAGGCCTGAGCGAAGTGCTCGACAGACAGGTGATGGCCAACGACCTGGTCGCCTACGTCCACGCGCTCCTGGGTACGGGCGCTTTCAGCGAACGGTTCGGCGACGAGTTGGCCGAGATGGCCGGACCGGTCCACGTTCCGATTACCAGAGAGCCCGACCTATTCAACCGGGCTGTACAACTCGGCCGCGATCTGCTCTGGTACCACACCTGGGGCAAACGGTTCCAACCCGCCGGAACCAAGAACCTGCCCCAAGGACATACCCGCCGGATGCTGCGCATCGACGGCTACCCGAACACCTTCCGATACAAGCCCGAAGATCAGATACTGGAAGTCGGAACAGGCCGGTTCGGCCCCGTAAGCCAGGATGTCTGGAACTTCGAGGTCTCCGGCCTCAAGGTCCTCCGCTCCTGGCTCGGCTACCGCATGGCTAACCGAAAGGGACGAAAATCCAGCCCCCTCGACGACATCCGCCCGAAGACATGGACATTCACCGAAGAACTCCTCCGCCTGATCACCATCCTCCAACACACCATCGACGTAACCCCCACCGCTGCCCAACTGCTCGAGGAGATCGTGAACGGCCCCCTCCTCCTAGCTACCGATCTCCCCCAACCCACCGAAGCCGAACGCAAACCCCCACGCCTATAGACCATAGGGATAGAAGATGATCACTGATGAACTGCCTTTTGATAGAGGAGTTACTCGTCCAAACGAGCACATGCTCCGGAGCACTCGATACGACTTCAGTGGATAAGCACCATGTCTCGATTTGGAACTGTTGACCGCGGAGAACTCGCAAGGTGGGCCGACGAAGTGTCGGCGCGCACAGAGTTGCCGCGTCTGATCAGACGCCTGATTCTCGAGACGACACCGGGGCTCGTGGAACTCGGTATGCCCGCCGGTGAGGGAGTATCGCTGCCCGGGTGGGACGGGACGGTCAAATCGACGGAACACACTCCATGGGTACCCGCCGGCCTTTCACTCTGGGAAATGTCCGTCTACAAGGATGCTGGTGGCAAAGCAACTCGGGATTACGAGAAGCGGACCTCTACTCCCGACGGGTCTCCCACTACTTCGGCCATCTATGTGGCGCTCTCGCTACGAACTTGGCTAAAGCGAGATCACTGGGCCAGAGAGAACACTGGGGAAGGCAGGTGGAAACATGTCCTGGCATACGGGCTCGACGACGTGGACCTGTGGTTGGAAGCAGCGCCCGTCACCCAGGCCTGGCTAGCAGCAGAGAGAGGCTTCCACCCATACGGCTATCGGTCGGCGGAGCAATGGTGGGAAGCCTGGGCGTCGCAGACGGACCCACGCCTACCGCATGCCGTGCTCCTCGCAGGTCGGGAGGAGCAAGCCGAGAACCTTGCAACACGTCTCCAAAGCCACCAGCAGGTAACCACTATAAGAGGTCGGAGCCGTGATGAGGTATGCGGGTTCATTGTCGCTGTGGTTGCCCAACAATTCGCAGGACTAGAAGGCGAGCGACTTTTGGCCCAGATGGCGTTCGTTGATGAACAGGCATCTTGGCGTGAGCTTCTCGGACGAACGGCGCCGTTGGTCTTGGTCCCGATGCGGCGGGAGTTCGCCCTTGATCGACCGGCGTCGTCTCCGCACCATGTGGTCGTACCCGTCACGGATGGTCCTGCCGACATCGAGCTGCCGCGACTCGACGCCGCAGCCGTGACGGTGATCCTTGGCGAAGAGGGACTGGATGATGAGGAGAAGGCCAAGGATTACGGGCATCTCGCCCGCCGGAGTCTGGAGGCCTTGCGTCTCACACTGGCGCTTAGTCCCGCTCTTCTCAAGCCAGACTGGGCCGGGACACCAATCCCACGGACAGTCAGAGCTGTGCTACTGGTGGGAAGTTGGAACGACGAATGCGAAGGAGATCAACAGATACTGTCTGATCTGGGTGGAAATTCGTACGAGAGCATCCGCGAGGACCTTAATGATCTGAGGCATCGTACTAACCCATTGGTCGATCTCGTCAACAACGCTTGGTATCTAATCTCGCCCGGAGACGCCTGGGAGTTCCTCGCCCCTGCCCTGACCAAAGACGACCTAGATCGCCTAAAGCTAGTCGCGCTTCGGGTGCTCGGAGAACGTGATCCGGCCTTCGATCTCGATCCCGGCCAACGATGGATGGCAAACGTCATGGGGAAGGCGAGGGCCTATTCCGCCCCCCTGCGTCTCGGGCTGGCAAGGTCGCTGGTGCTCCTATCTGTCCACAGCGGGACCTTCGAGGGGCGAGGCCGTCATGACGGCGCCTCCTGGGCCTCAGGTATCGCACGGGATCTGTTCCCTGATGCGGGCGCCCCCGACGCAGGCGACATGTGGGGATCGCTGGCGGATGTGCTCCCGTTGTTGGCGGAGGCCGCCCCGGAGGCGTTCATCGCTGCGGTTCGGAAGGGCCTGCAAGGTGACGATCCACCATTGTCGTCAATGTTCACGGACGGCGACACCGGCGGGCCTCCCTGGGGGAACAACTCGCCTCACCCTTTCCTGCTTTGGGCTCTCGAGAGGCTGGCTTGGCACACTGATCACTTCCGCCCCGTGGCGGACCTACTAGCTGCCCTGGACGGGATCGACCGGGGAGGTAGGAGCGGGCCTCGGGCCCTCGACAGCCTGCACGGCCTCATGTTCCCTTGGCGACACGGCCTACTTATGCCTACGGAAGATCGGCTAATGGTCCTGGACGCTCTGCGCGCCCAACATCCTGAGTGTGCCTGGCGTTTGATGGTTTCGCTGATCCCCAAGCGGGGTCTAGCACTGCACCAGGTGGAAACGCCCCGTTTTCGAGACTGGAACACCCCGACCGGAGTAGGGTATTCGGAATACTCACTCTTCGTAGAGTCCCTTGTAGAGCGACTCGTAGAGGACGCAGCAACCAACCCCACTCGGTTTATCAACCTTATCAAGGATAGTGTTTATCTTCCTCTGGAGTTACAATCCCAAATCATCAAGGGTCTCAAAGACTACTTGTCCAATTACGATCTACCACGAGAGGAAGCTAAAGCCCTTCGATTACAGCTACGGGAAGAAATAAGAAGGCATAGGAGTTTTTCCAACAGTGAATGGGCCTTCCCTGATATCATTCTTTCACGTTTGGAGGAACTTACTTCGCGTATAGAAATAACTGATCCTGTAAGCGAGTCTCTGTGGCTCTTCAAGCAACAGTACCCGCTAGTTCCAACCTTTGAATGGAGAAGTGATGAATATACCCAGCATCTTGCCAAGTTGAGGGTAGAAGCAGTAACGGAGATTTACGAACAACAAGAACTAGATGGAATAAACACTTTCATCAAGCAGATCAAGAAGAATCGCCCTGAATCGCTGCGGCCTCTTGGAATAGCATTATCAGATAGCCTAGGAAACAGGCTAGAATCAAGACTTCTCAGAGCCTTATCCGGTGAGAGAGAGTCTGATCTGAGCAAAGTGGCTCATTACTACTTTGGTCAGCAGTTCTCAGAATTAGGATGGCCTTGGCTTGATCAGTTGGTTAATCGTGATGACTTGACTAACCACCAGAAGGCCCTGTTGCTGATCCACGCTGAGGCTGAGCCCACCACATGGGACAAGGTGAAATCGTTTGGGCCGTCTGCAGAATCGGTTTATTGGAATAACTTTTCGGTTGATCGGCTGACGCCGGACTCAGAATATATTGAGGATACGGTACGCCACCTCTTACAATTTGGTCGGATTCGTTTAACCCTATATGTATTGGAGATATCTGATATTCGCTCGGAACAATCGGCCCTCTTAGCAATCAAGGCTCTTGAGGTGATTGCTAAAGCAGATGCTCCTTATTCGGACCAAGTGACTAGACACCAAATCCAAGACCTGGTACACAAGCTCCAGACATATCAAGATGCCGTTGGATCTCGTAGGCTGGCTCTAGTGGAATGGGCGCTTCTTCCCCTGCTCGACCCCGACGCGCCGGCTGTCGGGACGCTCTATAAGAGCATGCAGCAGGACCCGGCCTTCTTTGTCGAGATAATAGGCATGGTATATCTACCCCGCCATCGAGATCATAGTCTTGATCGAGAGATCCACGAGGACTCACAGCACATAGCCTTAGCTCGAAGAGCCTTTTCTTTATTACACACATGGAGATGGGACGCTGGCATGCATGAAGACGACGAGTCTCTGCGTTCAGCGTTGAGGCAATGGGTCACCGACGCGCGTCAACGCCTATCCGATACCGACCGATTGGTAGCCGGCGAGCGAGAAATCGGCAAAATGCTTGGACGTATCACGGACGAATCTGGGACGCGACCAGTGGCGGTGGTGACGTGACCTGCTGGAAGAACTTCGTTCTGAACACATCTTGGTAGGAGTATATCTGGCAATGGTCAACAGTCGGGGGGTGACTAGCCGCGGACCGGGCGAGGGGGGAGACCAAGAACGAGGCCTCGCCGCCGATTATCGGCAAATGGCCAAAGATGCGGCCTTCAGGTGGCCGATCACAGCAGAGATTCTCAGGGGTATCGCGGATAGCTACGAACAAGAGGCTCGGCGGGGGAGGACGAAGAGGCGGAAATGTTTAGATCGGGAATAGCCGAATGATTCAGGAGAGGGCGATGCCTGTCTCCAAGTCATAGAGGTCAAGGTGCTGTTCGACCAGCGCGACGGCGGATTCTACTCCACGTACGTTGGGAACGGACTCATCTAGATTCGCTACGATATACGACGCCACCTTGCATGCGACGTCTGCAAGGGCCCACACCCGTTCCGAGGTAAGAGGAATATCGGGCTCATGGTCTGGTGTGTATCGGGAGTCCATATGCCAGCGGGTGATCTCTTCAACGCCTACCAGAGCCACACGGGCGTTGATGTCGCCGCGATACGGCTCGACAAGTGCCGCGCATAGCTCGCCGATGTCATGGCCACGCAACTCTCGCCTGCGGCCAGCAGTGTGTACTAGTGCCTTGACGCTGGATTCAACTGCACGTTGAACTTGACCACAGGCCCCTTCGAACCGCAAGACTGTGAGATAGAGAGCCTTTTCGGCGTCAACTGAGCGGCGTGCGGCCCGCTCGGCATCACCCGGCTTCAGGTACATGTGGAGCGCCGTCAACGCGCTTTCCACTTCACGGAGGCATCTCACGGTTGCTTCGTAGCCGTTAGTGGGTATCACCATCTTCTTCCCCCAATCCACTTCGCCCACACCTTTGTCGGCGAGTGTCACCCCGTAGCCGGAGACCTGGCACTCGACCGACGTGAGCAGGTTCTCGGAGCGAGCCCTCCACTCGGGACGGTCGGTGACCAGCACATCGACCGGATGACCGATCTCGTCCGCAACCAGCCTCGACAACTCACGCTCACGGGCGAACTGCTCCGAGTAGTCCAGGTCGTCGTAGATCGCCACCAGATCGACGTCGCTGTCCTCGGTGGCCTCCTCACGGGCGACCGAACCGAACAACAACACTCTGCTCACACCGGCCGACACGAGCAACGCCGCGGCCCGCTCCGCGTCCGCACGACTCGGGATCTTGGCAATCGGACGCATACCGGCGGATGTCCTTCCCATGACTCCTAGACCTGTCAACGTGTTGTAAACAGCCTAACCATGGATCGGGACCGGCGTTGATGAACAGTCTGCCATCGCGAACACCATGGTCTTGGCAACCCGTAACACCAGCGACTTCGGGTGGTTCCCAGGGCTCGAGGTCCTGAATCCGTGGAGATTCACTGCTACTAGAAGGTCTTGAGCGCGTCTGCTATTTCGGAGGCCACCAGGTCGGGGCGTTCCATAGGGACCAGGTGGTTCTGGCCCGCCATGTAGGTGGTGGTGGCGTTGGGGAGTTCCTCGGGCAGCAACGCGAGGGAGGGTCCCAGCTCGCCGGACCGGTCAGAGATAACGAGGCGCACCGGAGTGGTCAGCTCGTCGAGGCGGGCGAACGCCCCGCATTCGGCGCCGACGGTGAACAACTCCGCCTCGATCTCTCGACGGCACCGCAAGGCCAGCCCTTCCGGAACTTCCCGGAAGCCGTGGTCCACGTAGGCCCGGAACGCCTCCGGGTGCCAGCGTTGGAACAACGGCTTGGCCAGGTAGCTCTCGATCAGCTCGTCCCGCGAGCCGAAGACCTGGCGCCTCCGGGCCGCCCCCTGCGCCAGCGACAGTTCCGGGTCGCGCACGAAGGGAGGCGGGATGAAGACCGGCTCGATCAGCACCAGCCCGGTGAAGGTACCGGGGCGCAAGAACTCCGCCATTACCAGCACGGTTCCGCCCATCGAATGGCCCACTCCCACCACCGACTCCGGCAGACGCCCTGCGCCCTCCAGGCTGCCGATCAGTTCGACCAGATCCCTCCCGAGCGTCCACCACGACGCCGGCAGTTCCAGTGACGGCGCTCGTCCGTGGCCGCGGATGTCCCATGCCAGCGCCGGCGCAGGTACGCCTCGATCCCGGAGGCTCGACACCACCGGACGCCAGAGCTCCTTGCAGAATCCGTTGGCATGGGCCAGCAGGAGCAGCGCATCGCCCTCGCCGTCATGCCATTCCAGCGCTTCCCGATCCACGGGCGCTGGTCGCTCTAGTGGTCGACGCGCCAGGGCTCGACCGCATCCGGGTCGACGCCGTAGCGAGCGATCGCCTCCGCCACCGCTCCCGGATCAACCCCTCCCGCCCCTGCCAGCTGAGAAAGGACCGCTACCACCACGTTCGGGCCGTCCACTTCGTAGAACCGGCGCAACTCCGCCCGGGCATCGGAACGTCCGAAGCCGTCCGTGCCGAGCGCCGTGTAAGGACCGGGAATCCAGCGGGACACCTGATCAGGAACCGCCCGCATGTAGTCCGTCACCGCCACCACCGGACCGTCTACGGCGCTGAGACGCTCGGTGACCAGCGGGGTTCGGGGCGCCCGGTCGGGATGGAGACGGTTCCACCGCTCCACCGCGATGGCATCGTCCCGGAGCCGGCCGTAGGAGGTCACGCTCCATAGCTCCGCCCCCACCCCATAACGTTCGGTCAACTCGTTGCGGGCCCACCGGGCGGCGCTGTGGCTAGGCCCGGAGAACAGGATCGTCGCCTGATGGGTCACGTCTTCGGGCACTCCGGCAAACCGGTACATCCCGTTGACGATCCCCTCCCTCACGCCGTCGTGCATGGGCGGCTGGGCATAGGTCTCGTTGTAGATCGTGATGTAGAAGATGACGTCGTCCTGATCGACGCACATGCGGTGGAGGCCGTGCTCGACGATGACCGCAATCTCGTAGGCGAACGCCGGGTCGTAGCTGACCACGGCCGGGTTGGTCGAGGCCAGGATCAGGCTGTGCCCGTCCTGGTGCTGGAGGCCCTCCCCCGCCAGGGTGGTCCGGCCGGCGGTACCTCCCATCAGGAAGCCCCGAGCCCGGGCGTCAGCGGCCTGCCAGATGAGATCCCCCACGCGCTGGAACCCGAACATCGAGTAGAAGGTGAAGAAGGGGACGGTCATCACCCCGCGGTCGGCGTAGGAGGTGCCCGAAGCGATGAAGCTGCACATCGACCCCGCCTCGGTGATACCTTCCTCCAGGATCTGGCCGTCCTGGGACTCCTTGTAGGACAGGAGCAGCGCGGCGTCGATCGGCTCGTACTTCTGCCCTGCCGAGGCGTAGATCTTCAGCTCCCGGAACAGCCCGTCCATGCCGAAGGTGCGGGCCTCGTCGGGGACGATGGGCACCACCCGCTCCCCGAAGTCCTCGTCCCGGGTCAGACTCCGGAGCAACCGCACGAACGCCATGGTGGTGGAAGCCTCGTGGGCGCCTGTGCCCGCATGGAACTCGTCGTAGATGGAGGGGTCGGGCAATTCGATCTGCCGTCTGGCGCGCACCGTCCGGTAGGGCAGCATCCCGTTGAGCGCCTTCCGCCGGTCCATCATGTACTGGTACTCGGGAGCGTCCGTCGCGAACCGGCAGTACGGGAGTTCCCGCCCGTCCTCCAGCAACTCCGCCGGGATGTCCTCCTCGAGGTTGATGCGCTCCCGGAGCCGGCGGAACTGCTCGTTGGACATCTTCTTGATCTGATGGGTGGCGTTGCGCCCTTCGATATCGGGACCCAACGTCCAACCCTTGATGGTCTTGGCGAGGATCACGGTGGGGGCGCCGGTCTGCTCGGTGGCGGCCTTGTAGGCGGCGTAGAGCTTCTTGTAGTCGTGGCCCCCGCGGGGCAGCTTCTCGAGCTGGCGGTCGGTCAGGTGCTCCACCATGCGCCGCAACCGGGGATCAGGCCCGAAGAACTCCTCCCGGATACTGGCCCCGGGCAGCGACTTCAGCCGCTGGTAGGCGCCGTCGACGGTCTCGTTCATCCTCTTGAGGAGCACTCCGTCCACGTCGTTGGCCACGAGCCCGTCCCAGCCCCAGCCCCAGATCACCTTGATCACGTTCCAGCCCGCACCCCGGAACACCGATTCGAGCTCCTGGATGATCTTGCCGTTGCCGCGCACCGGGCCGTCGAGGCGTTGCAGGTTGCAGTTGACCACCCAGATCAGGTTGTCCAGGTGCTCCCGGGCGGCCAACGAGATGGAGCCGAGTGTCTCCGGCTCGTCGCATTCCCCGTCGCCGATGAAGCACCACACCCGGGACTCGCTGGTGTCGTCGAGACCCCGGTTATGGAGGTAGCGATTGAAGCGGGCCTGGTAGATGGAGGCGATCGGTCCGAGACCCATGGAGACGGTCGGGTACTCCCAGAAGTCGGGCATGAGCCTGGGGTGGGGATAGGACGACAGGCCCTTCGGCGAGAGCTCACGGCGGAAGTTGTCCAGGTGCTCCTCGTCGAGGCGCCGCTCCAGGAAGGCACGGGCGTAGATGCCGGGAGCGGCATGGCCCTGTATGTACACATGGTCACCAGGCTGCCCCTCCGCCTTGCCCCGGAAGAAGTGGTTGAAGCCGACCTCGTACTGCGCCGCCGACGATGCGAACGTGGACAGGTGCCCGCCGATCCCCTCGACAGCCTTGTTGGCCTTGACCACCATCACCGCCGCGTTCCAGCGGATGAAGCGCCTGATCCGCTTCTCGAGGTACTCGTCGCCGGGGAACCAGGCCTGCTCCTCGGCCGGGATGGTGTTGACGTAGGGAGTGGAGACGGTTGGCGGGTATTGGACTCCCATCTCCCGGGCATGGTTGAGCAGGGCGCGAACCAGGAAACGGGCCCGAGCCTCGCCCCGGACATCGACCACAGCCTCGAGGGAATCGATCCACTCCTGGGTCTCCTCCGGATCGATGTCGGGTAACTGTCGGAAGAACCCATCGATCTTCAAACGCCCATACTCCCTTCACCGTCCTTGACTCCTCCAACTCTATCGGGGTCGGAACCAGGTTGAACCGGTTTCCAGCTCCAGTGCGTGACGTGGTCATCTTGGAAGCGCCCCCAGGGGGCAGGTAGCGTGGCGAGATGAGTTTCTGGCGTCTGGATCCGGATGTGATCCACCTCAATCACGGGTCCTTCGGGGCCACGCCCGCGCCCGCCCTGGAGGAACAGCGGCGCCTCCGGGACGCCATGGAGTCCAATCCCACCAGGTGGTTCCTGGAGGATTACCAGCCTGCTCTCGACGAGGCTCGATCGAAGGTGGCGGGTTTCGTGGGCGCGGAATCGGCCGCGCTGGGGTTTGTCAACAATGCCACCGAGGGAGTGAACTCCGTGCTCCGGTCGCTGGAGGCCTACCTGAAGCCCGGCGACGAGATCGTGGTGACCGACCACGACTACAACGCCTGCCGTAACGCGGCGGCGGTCACAGCGGCCCGTACCGGCGCCCGGGTCGTGCCCGCCGCGATCCCCTTCCCGCTGCAATCAGCACGGGAGGTGACCGACAGCATCCTGGGGATGGTCACCGACCGGACCCGCCTGCTGATGGTCGATGCGGTCACGTCTCCGACCGCCCTGGTCTTCCCGCTGGAGGAGATCGTGAGGGCGCTGGAACCGGAGGTCCAGGTGTTGGTGGATGCGGCGCACGCGCCCGGCATGATCGACTTCGACATGACCGCCCTGGGAGCCTCTTACGTCACCGCCAACTGCCACAAGTGGATGTGCGCCCCCAAGGGCTCAGCCCTCCTGTACGTGCGGGAAGACCGCCGGGACCGCATCTATCCGGCGGTGATCAGCCACGGTTACAACGGGGGCTGGCCGGCGGAGGGTGGGCATCTCCACACCCAGTTCGACTGGACGGGCACCGACGATCCCACCGCCTGGCTGGCCACTCCGGCCGCGCTGGACGCGATGGCGGGGCTCCATCCGGACGGTTGGGAGGGAGTGAGACGCGCCAACCGCGACCTTTGCCTGACCGCCCGGGACATGCTGGTCGACCTGCTAGGCATCGAAGCCCCCGCCCCCGACGGAATGATCGGCGCGATCGCTTCGGTGCCTCTTCCCCGCACCCCTTTGGAGGGCGGGACCATCTTCAACCCCCTGATGGCGACTCTGCGGGATCGCTGGGACATCGAGGTGATGGTGATGAGCCGGCCGGATCCCTCTGCCAGCCTGCTGCGCGTCTCCACCCAGCAGTACAACACGGTCGAGGACATCAAGCGGCTGGTCGAGGCGGTCGCCACCGAACTGGACCTCTAGAGGGGTTACTCAGGCCCCTCTCCCGGCCGCCACCGGCGCCGGCGGGTCAGCGAAGGGACTCGAAGAGGTCGGTCTCCCGGAAGGGGGCGTCCACCCGGGAGTGAACTCGTTGGAAGGCTTCTACTCCCAGCACCGCCGGTGCATCCTTGTCGGGAACCTGCAGCATGAACCAGTCCTCGGGAATCTGGGTCCGGTGGGCTCGCAGTGCGGCGACCTTCTTCCCGATCCAGGGCCTTACGTCGACGAGGGTGGTTATGTCCTCGTCAGGCGTGCCCCAACCCTCCGACTCCTTGGCTTCCTCCTCGGTGATCAAGCCTGCCTCGAGCCGGGCCAGGGTCAACGTCTGCACACGCGACCGCGGCCAGGTGCTCATATAAAGCTTGGCCGGGAGCCAGGCTTCCTCGCCCTCCGCGAGCGGGAACCGGCGGGCATTCTCGGCGCCGAAGTAGGCGGCCATGCCGATCCGGTGAACCTGGATGTGGTCCGGATGCCCGTAACCGCCGAACGGGTCGTAGATAGTCATCACCTCCGGCCGGTGCCGCCGGATCAGGCGCAGCAGGCGGGAGGTGGCTTCATCGAAGTCCGCCTGCCAGAAACAGTCCGGGTGCTCGTTGGGATCGGATCCCATCATGCCCGAGTCCCTGTAGCCGAGAAAGTGGTGCTGGGAGATACCGAGAATCGCAACCGACTCGGCCATCTCCTGCGACCGCACCTCGGCCAGCCGGGGACGTATCTCATCCGGGTTGTCGTAGTTGTGGATCTCGCCCTCGACCCCGTCGGTGGCGGTGACCACCACCACATGCTCTCCGGCCTCCGAATATCGCGCCAGGACGCCTCCGGTCGAAGTGGCCTCATCGTCAGGATGGGCGTGGAAGGCGAGCAGCCCGGGCATGCGGAGTCTCCGGTGGTTCGGCGGGGGTATTCCGACCGGCAAGGATAGATGGCTCGGAGGGTACCCCGCTCCGATACCCCAACTGGTCGCCGGATGCCCGACCCAGTGGTCGGCCACGGTGCTTGCCAAGCGTGCGGACTCTCCCCGGAGCCGTCGGTGTCACGGAGGCAATCCGCGCCTGAAAGCGACCCTCAGGCCAGGCCAGCCACACCAAGACACCGATGCCGCTCCGTAGCCCTGATTATTCCTGTTCCAAGCACACCGGTGTGCATCAGGCCACGTCAGCCTCATCATTGCGGAGCGGCCACCCTTCACCTGGGCGTTGAGTTTCGCCTCAGGATGAGTGCGAGGCTGTCAAATGGTTGTAGCCCCAGGTCAGGCGACCCGAAGCGCCGCTCCTTCTCTCCTTCAAACCCCATCCAGGAATGATCGGGGCTAGGCGCTGGACCGGCGAACGGACTGGCTCATGGCTTATCGAACTACGGGCAACCACACTGTAACATCGACCGACACTCGCCGGTATCCGACTTTACCCACCCCCTTTGTCAGAGAGATTTTCGAATCCAGTGGGAGATGGCCCGCCTACGGCTGGTGGTGCCGGTCTCGGGCGTTCGGGTATCCCGACGCAAATATCCGCCTCTTAACGACAGCAGCCGGATCCGATCAATAGGATGTCTGACGCAAGAACCGGCAAGGGGAGGGAGCCCTGATGACAGCCATCAAAGACGCAATGAGCTTCAAGACATCCTTCACGACAACGGCGTGGGTGCTCATCCCGGTGGCCATCGGGATCAACATGATCGGAAGGACCTTCACCCAGGTACTCAACCTGCCCTTGTTCCTCGACACCATAGGCACCACCATGTTGGCCTTCCTGGCAGGTCCGTGGGTAGCGGCAGTTGCCGGGGTTCTCACGAACCTCGTGATCGGGCTCACGCTCGAGGCGACATCCATACCCTTCGGTATCGTCAACGCCGCCATCGGGATAGTGGCCGGTGTAATGGCAGCGCGTGGATTCCTTCGCTCGACCGGCAAGGTGATCTGGTTGATGGTCGCCCTGACCGTTACCACCATCGTCACCGCTACACCCATCGTCGTGCTCGTATTCGAAGGTGTCTCCGGCTCGGGCGTCGACGCGGTCACCGGCTTCTTCGTGGCCTCCGGCCAAGGGATGGTCGAATCCGTCATCGGACAGCAGTTGCTCACAACACCGCTCGACAAGGTCCTCACGGTTCTCCTGGCCTTCGCCTTGATAAAGGGAGTTCCGGCGCGCTACCGGCCGCCGTTTGCCCGAGAGGTCGTCCCCTTCTAACCGCCTAGTGGTCTGTCCGTGAAGCAGCGGCGCGGTATGCGCCGGCAGCGCCTCTCCTGGCAGAAACCGTCAGCGAAGGCGTGCCAGGAACGGTACGTCGTGGCGGAACGCAGCGAGGGGCGCCGCCGGCGAGCAGAGCGAGCTGATCTGCCTCGCGGGCAGACCACTTGAACGAAGCGGTAGTGGAAGCCGACACGACCACTTGGTCCCGTGCGCGGGTCGCCGCGCTATACGAAGTCGGGAACACCTGGCTCCACCGAGTTCATCCCCTGACCAAACTGGCCGCAGTGCTTCCACTAACGGTTGCGGGATTCGCAGGCGACACCGTCCTGGTTCCCGCAGTTATCTTGATCGTGGCGGTATTGACGCTCCTCGTGTCCCGTCTCGGCTCCGTGGTGCTGAAGTCACTGCGGCTCATTGCCCCGATGACGTTCGCCCTATTCGTCATACACGGTGTGGTCCGCCCGTACGAATCAGAGCCGATCGCCAGTTGGGGGCCCATCTCGATCAATGCCGAAGGCTTGGCCCTCGCCGGAACGACCGCGGCGCGCCTGGCCGTTTTCGTCATCGCGGTGACCTCCGCGATGACGACCGTGCACCCGAAGGTCTTCGCAACGGCCCTTATCCAGCGCGGCGTCTCTCACAAGCTGGCCTACGCGTACCTGGCGGGGGCGGAGTTGCTCCCGGAGATGCGGCTCCGAGCAAGCCAGATCCTCGATGCCCAGCAGTCGCGCGGCTTCGACACGAAGGGAAGCCTGCCGCGGCGTTTCCGGACCCTCTTCGCGTTGCTCAAGCCTCTGCTGGTCAGTTCTCTGATCGGTGTTGAGATGAGGACCCTGGCTCTCGAGTCCCGGGGTTTCTCACGACTCGGACGCCGGACCTCGGCGGTGGAGGTCGAAGACAGGGGGAAGCTGCTCCAGAGGTCGCTCCTGGCGGCTGCGATCCCGCTGGTCGTCCTCGCCATCCTATGGTGAGCGGCGCTCGCGCTCCGGACTCCACCGGATCGCGAACCGCGGTGTTTGCCGGATTCCAGGAGTTCGGGGTTACCTACGACACTGCTCCCACGCCATCGCTGACCGGGCTGACCCTGGAACTCCACAGTGACCAGCTCACCCTCATCACAGGACCCTCCGGGAGCGGCAAGTCCACGCTGGTGCGGGTCTTGGCCGGATTCATCCCGAGGCTGCTGCACGGGAAGATCGAGGGTTCGGCGGAAGTGCTCGGAAACGATGTGGAGTCTGCCCCGCCGAACTCGATCACGGACTCCATCGGCATGGTGTTCGACAACCCGTTCGACCAGCTGACCGCCGCCACGAAAACGGCGTTCGACGAGACCGCTTACGCCTTGGAGAACGAAGGATTGCCCCCTGCCGAGATAGTTGACAGGGTTCTGGGCGCCTTGGAGAGCGTCGGGCTTGCTGAGATGGCCGGGCATCATCCCCGCCGCCTTTCGGGCGGCCAATCGCAGCGGCTGGCGATAGCGTGCGCCCTGGCCCAGCAGAAACCGATCCTGGTTCTCGACGATCCGACCTCACAGCTCGATCCCACCGGAACGGCGGAAGTCGTGTCCATGGTCGGGAAGCTCCGGAGGAAGCACACGACCGTCGTGCTGGTCGCCCAGGACCTGACCCACTGGTTGGCGATAGCGGACCGGCTGGTCATCCTGGACGGAGGTCGCGTGACGGCGGACGGGAACCCTGCATCGCTACTCGCCGAGCCGGGACCGCTTGCCGACCAGATCATGATCCCTCGCTACGTCGCTATCTGGGCCGAACTGCGCAGCCGTGGAATCGAGTTGGGCGACCGCGCTCCCCTCGGGACGGATCAGTTGCTCGCATCACTCCAGGCCTCGGCTGGAGCGGGGGGGTTGATTCGGTGATACGGCTCCGCGATGTCGGCTACACGTACCCGAAGGGGGTGGACGCGATACGGGGATTGAACCTCGACATAGCCATCGGCAAGGTTCTGTTCGTTCTGGGCCACAACGGCGCCGGCAAGTCGACGATGCTCCGCCTGTTCAACGGTCTGCTGAAGCCCACCACCGGTACGGTGACGGTTGACGGCACCGACACGGCAAAGGTGCGGCCCGCCCAACTCTCGCAGACAGTGGGGTTGGTCTTCCAGAACCCCGACGCGCAGCTGTTCCGCGACCGGGTCTCGGAGGAGGTCTCCTTCGGGGCCCAGCACGGTGCGGGGACGGACGGCACGACCGAGGGCTTCGAGCGGGCGATGACACTCCTCGGGCTCGAGTCGGTAGCGGATCGCAACCCCTACGAGCTCTCGCTCTCCTGGCGCAAGCGAGTGGCTATCGCGTCGGTCGTGGCCATGGGTAGCCCGATCCTGGTGCTCGACGAACCGACTGGTGGCCAGGACGCCGAAGGAACCCGTGTCCTCACCGACCTGATCATCGACAGGCGCCGCCATGGTCACGGTTGCGTGGTGGTGACCCATGACGTCGAGCTGGCCTTCGATTGTGCCGACCGGGTCGTGGTCCTGCGCGAGGGCCGCATCCATCTCGAAGGCGACCCGATGTCCGTGCTCGGGGATCCGCTCCTGACGGAGGCCGGCGTCGAACCCTCCACGATGCACCGCCTCTCGCTGGGCCTCGGACTGGACCCGCCGGTCAGGACCGTGGACGAACTGGAGGAACAGCTAAGAGCCCGAGGAGGTCCGACGCAATGAACTTCGATCCGCTTGGTACCGACAAGCCACAGCACCATATCCGGTGCCTCCCGGGTGATGTGGCCGACAAGGTCCTCCTACCGGGTGATCCCAAGCGGGCCGAGCGCACGGCAGAGTTGTTTGATGATGCCCGCCACGTCGCCGGCAATCGAGAATACGCCACATACACAGGTACGTACCGGGGGATGCCGGTCTCGGTCACGTCGACCGGCATCGGCTGCCCGTCGATGGCCATCGCCGTGGAGGAGCTCGTCAGCGTGGGCGCCAGGACGCTGATCCGGACCGGAACCAGCGGCTCGATGACCCCTGACGTGCAACCGGGTGAGGTGATCGTGGGGACGGCGGCCATCCGGGAGGAAGGAACCGGGATCTCGTACCTCCCAATGGAGTACCCGGCAGTAGCCGACCTCGACATGACCATCTGCCTGCGGGCGGCGGCCCGGGAACTCGGGCTGCCGGTGCGGGCGGGCGTTCTCCACTCCAAGGACTCGTTCTATTCGCACCGGGCTCCGGACCGGCTCCCGGTGGCCCAGGAGATGCGGGGCAAGCGAGCCGCATGGACAGCGGGTGGGGCTCTCGCGTCGGAGATGGAGACCTCCACCCTGTTTATTCTCGGGTCCATGCTGCGCTTGAGAACCGGCTCCATCTGCATGGTGGCGAGCTCGTACGACTCGGCCACCCGCCTGACGCCCGCAGATGCGGCTGCACTGGTCGACAAGGTGATCATCGCCGCGCTCGATGCCCTGATTCTGGTCGAGCCGGCTGCCGAGGGAGGCCACACAGGATGACCGCGCGGATCGACGTCCATACCCATTTCTACCCCTCCTCCTATCTGGCCGCCCTGGAACGACGGCGCGACATCCCGCGCGTCTACCGGGACGGTGCGGTGAGGCGCTTCGTGATCTTCCCGGAGGAGCACGCCGATCCGCGCATCGGAAGGCCGATCGAAGATGGTTGGTGGACCGTGGCCGGCAAGGTCGGCTTCATGGAGGAGAACGCCATCTCGCAGTCGGTCATCTCGCTCGGCAACCCGTGGCTGGAACCATTCGAGGGTCAGGAGGCGATCGAGGTCGCGCGCGAGGTCAACAACGAACTCGGTGCCCTGGAGGAGATAACCGGTGGCCGCCTCGTGGGTCTCGGAGCCCTCCCGGCCACCGGGGTCGATGCCGTGCTGGCCGAGATCGCCGCCATCGATGAGCACCCGAGCCTGCGCGGGATCGTCACGGGTCCGCGGATCACCCACCTGCAGTTGGATGATCCCGAGTTGGAGCCGGTCTGGGACGAGCTCGAGTCGCGGAACCTCCCGGTGCTCCTGCACCCCCAGGACGGCATCGGTCTCGACATCCTGGAGGGCTACGGGCATGTGCTACCGGTCGGGGTAGGTTTCCCGATGGAGACCACAGCGGTGGTGAGCCGTCTCGTGTTCGGCGGCGTGCTCTTCAACCATCCCGGCCTCAAGATCATCGTGTCCCACGGTGGCGGGACCCTCTCGGCCCTGGTAGGGCGCCTCGACGCCGCCTGGCGATCCGACGAGATCGGCCGGACCCGGCTACCCGAACCGCCCTCCCGATCTATTGCCCGGCTCTACATCGATGCCATCACCTACGCGCCCGGTCCGTTGCACGCATCCATCGCCATGGTCGGACAGGACCGCATCATGTTCGGAACCGACCACCCCTTCTCCATCGAGGATGCCGGCGCCGTCGTGGGCGCCATGGACACCATCGACGAGACAACCCAGAACTCGATCTTCGCAGGCACCGCCTCCGCTCTCTTCGGCCTCCACTGAGGACGGAGCCGGGTTCTCAGCGGAGAACTGCCGGCAACCGAGCCAGTCAGGATCGGTCCGGTCAGGCCGCGATCACGCTCACGCCGTATTCCCGCAAGCGGCGGTCCGGATGACGACTTCGAGTCCATCGATCTGCGCCTGCCCACCACATCAGCTGTCAGCAAGCGACATCCCTGCCTTCTGCGCGCTCCCGGTCTGAGACACGACAGTAGAAGGTGTCAAACAGTCTCGAACTGCAGGGAGGAAAGGTCAGGCGCGGTCGAACGCTTGGAGAGATTCAGCATCTCGACACCCACAACTTCATTGCGCCGGTTGTAGTCGAGCATCACTCCCGGAGAGACTTCCTCGGACTCGACAATCGGAGTCTCATCGAGACGTAGGTAGAGAGCGTCGGCCTCCCTATCGACACTGAGTTTCATGGCGTGCCTCTCATTCTACGATCGAAGAACACAGTGACCACACGCCATGGTACCGCCTCGGTGTTCACAACCACACGCAGTACGCGACCACCCCGCTCCGGCACACGTCGGAAGAAATGCTCGACCTCCGGGTCGTTCGGATCCGGAGTGCACAGCTCCGGTTCCGCCACCGCCCGCTTCACCCACTCCAGGTCGATCACTCTCTCCGCCACAACATGAACAGCGTGCCTAGTGAACTCCATCTCACCGGAGCCGGACTGCCGATAGCCACTGCCCATCAGCCATATCCAACCACGAAATCGTGCCCCACGGGGACTCACACCAAGCCGTAGGGCTCTCCACCCTCAGGTCTTCAAAGATAACCCAAGGCCCGGAGCCTCAGGCTCTCGCCCCTTCACACAACACCCCTTCCATGAAGAATCGGGGCTAGCCGCCTATGTAGCTCATTTCTATCTTCGGAAGGTTTACGGTGGCATCGGAGCGGATCTCCGAGTAGCGATCGTCCCGGGCCGTCCAGATCCGTTGAATGGTGCTGATGATCTCCTCCTCATCCGCTCCGGATCGCAGTATCCGGCGGAAGTCGGTACCCTTGACAGCGAACAGGCATGTGTAGAGCATCCCCTCCGCCGAGATCCGTGCCCTCGTACACGTTGCGCAGAAGGGCTGGGTGACCGAGGCGATGAAGCCGACCTCGCCGCCGCCGTCCACATACCGCCAGCGCCGAGCTACCTCGCCCCGGTAGTTGGGAGCCACCGGCTCGATCGGGAACTCGGCGTCTATGGCCCGGATCAGGTCGGCGGCCGGCACCACATCGTCCATCCGCCAGCCGTTGGTGGCGCCCACGTCCATGTACTCGATGAAGCGGAGGATGTGGCCGGTGCCGCGGAAGTGGCGCGCCATGTCCACCACCCCACCGTCGTTCACTCCCCGCTTCACCACCGCATTCACCTTGACGGGAAGGCCCGCCTGGGATGCCGCCTCTATCCCTGACAGCACGGCCGCCACCGGGAAGCCCACGTCGTTCATCGCCATGAAGGTGGCCTCGTCCACGGAGTCGAGCGAGACCGTGACCCGAGCCAACCCGGCGGAGGCCAGGGCCTCGGCCTTGCGGGCCAGCAATGAACCGTTGGTGGTGAGGGTCACCTCGCAGCCGGTCGCGCCGGTGAGCATGGCGATCAACTGCTCCACGCCCTTGCGCAGGAGGGGCTCGCCACCGGTAAGCCGGATCTTCTGCACCCCGAGCCGCTCGAAGGCGCGGGCCAGGGTCACTATCTCCTCGAAGCTCAACAGCAGGTCTCGCTTCAGGAACTCGTACTCCCGGTTGAAGATCTCGGCCGGCATGCAGTAGCGGCACCGGAAATTACATCTGTCCGTCACAGAGAGCCGCAGATCACGAACGGGACGCCGCCGGGTATCCATCACCACTGGAATCATCCTGCCCAGCCTAATGGTGGCCCGGACTTCCGGAACATGTCGACCCGGCCGGTGGACATAGGTTCAGAATGAGAAAAAAGTTTTCGGGCTACTCCGGTAGTTCAGTAGTTGTTTGCGGTATGTTGACCACTGATCCATGTTGTTCAGGATGATGAATCGCAACTACCGCTGCTATACAACAGGACGGCGGTCCCGAGAGCGTTCGAGCGCCCGTTGGCTCGGCGACGAGTCCGGCGCCGCCGTCATCGAGACCCTCATGGCGATGGGCATGGCCTTGATCACGGCTGCCTTCCTGATGAACGGCCTGCTCATGCTCTACACCCGCTCGGTGATACAGTACGCAGCAGATTCGGGCGCTAGAGCCGGTGCTCTGTCCGGCGGGACCGGACCGATCTGCGAGGAAGCCGCCGAGCGGATCATCTCCGGCCTGGCCAACCTCTACCAGGACTCCACCGAGGTGAATTGCGACCGCAGGGAGGCGCTCACCACAGCAGTGATCGCCGCCCGGCTCCGGCCGGTCTTCCCTTCGTTGGGACCCTCCTGGAGCTTCATGATGCAGGCCACCAGCGTCACGGAGCCGGTTCCATGAAGCGCCCGGCGTGCTTGCGGTCGCGGATGGCGGGCGAACAGGGCATCGGCGCCATCGACCTGGTTCTGGTGTCGGCGTTCATCCTGATCCCGTTCGCCATGTTGCTGCTCAGCTTCCCAATCAGGATGGAATACCGTTCGATGGTGGACGCGGCCGCCCGGGAAGCGGTACGAGCCTGCGCTACCGCCTTCGACCCGGCGACGGGACAGGCCCGGGCCGAGGCCGTGGCCCGCCAGATCCTGGCCGAGCGGAGCCTGCGCTCCGGTGCGGCCGACCTTTCGATCGACTGCCGGACCTCCTGGGCGCCAGGCGGGGTGGTGAGCGCCCGTGTGTCGTTGGACGTCCCGGCCATCGACGTGATGGGGTTCTGGACGGTGGGTTCGTCGACGATCACGAGCAGCTACCGCGAGCAGATGGAGCCGTACCGGAGCATTCCGCGCCCATGAGGCGCCGGGCGGAGGCCGATCGGTCCGGACCTGCCGGTGATCGAGGCGCCGTCGTCGTATGGAGCCTAGGGCTGCTGCTGATGCTGTTCTTCGCGGGCGGTCTTGCACTCGACCTGTGGCGGGTGCTCGCCCGGCACGGAACCTTGAGCGGCATCGCCTACAAGTCGGCTGTGGCCGGGGCGGCCCAGGTTGTCGAATCCGATCTGTACCGGAACAACGTGGTGCTGGATCCTGATCGCGCCGAGGAGGCGGCTCGCCGGTTCGCCGAGGACCAGCCCGATTGGGACAACTCGATGAGCCTGACTCCTGAAGCGAGCGAGTCCGAGATTGTGGTGGAGATAACCGAGACGGTTTCGCTGACCCTGATGCGGATGTTCGCTCCCGCCGGCGGGATAACCGTTACCGTCACCGCCCGCGCCTCGCCGGCCGAGTTCGAGTAACGCGGCTGTGCAAGCAGGCCGGCGCGTCTAAATTTGGTACCTACCCGTAGAGATGAGGAAATCTTGCGCAGTTTCGACCTGCTGGTAATCGGCGCAGGTTCGGGGAATTCGGTGATCGGACCCGAACACGACGATTGGGACATCGCCATGGTGGAACACGGCCCGTTCGGTGGGACCTGCCTGAACGTGGGCTGCATCCCGTCCAAGATGTTCGTCTACACGGCCGAGGTCGCCGAACTGGCAGCCGGTGGCGAGCGGCTGGGCATTCACACCAGCTTCGACGGCGCCGACTGGCCCGCCGTCCGGGATCGCATATTCGGGCGGATCGACCCGATCGCCGAGTCGGGCCGTGACTACCGGGAAGGACTACCCAACGTCACCGTCTACCCGGTCACGGGACGCTTCGTGGCCCCCAGGCAGCTGGCGGTCGGCGACGAGGTGATCACAGCCGACCGGATCGTGCTGGCGGCGGGCGCCCGAGCCGTGGCGCCGCCCGTACCCGGCCTGGAAGGTGTCGGCTACCACACCTCCGACACGATCATGCGCCTGGAGCGGCTCCCCGAGCGCCTGCTGGTTATCGGGGCCGGCTACATCGCCGCTGAGCTGGGGGGTGTCCTGGGCGCGTTGGGGTCGAGCGTGACCTTCCTCCTGCGGGGAGACAGCTTCCTGCGGCGGGAGGACGAGGAGATCAGTCGTCGCTTCACCAATTCCTATTCGCGGCGGTTCGACGTGCGTACCCATACCCGGATTCTCGGGGCCCGGCAGGAAGGTGACGAAGTGGTGTTGCGGGTGTCCGGCCGGGATGGGGTCACCGCGGACCTGCGGGGTGACGAGCTCCTGGTCGCGACAGGACGGAGGCCCAATTCGGACCTGGTGGACGCGGCGGCCGGCGGACTCGCCGTGTCCGACCGCGGACAGGTGATCACCGATGACCGGCTCCGCACCAACGTGGACGGCGTGTGGGCGCTGGGCGACATCACAAACCCCATCCAGCTCAAGCACGTGGCCAACCACGAGGCTCGGGTGGTGCGCCACAACCTGATCCATCCCGATTCGCCGATCACCGTGGACCACCGGTTCATCCCCCATGCCGTGTTCGGCCATCCCCAGATCGCCGCGGTGGGGTTGACCGAACGCGAGTGCCGGGAGCAGGGCCTCCCCTACGTGGCCCATGTCCAGCCCTACTCGGCCGCCGCCTACGGATGGGCCATGGAGGACACCGATAGCGCCGCCAAGGTCATCGCCCACCGCGACACCCGCCGGCTACTCGGAGGCCACATCATCGGCCCCCAGGCCTCCACCCTGATCCAGCAGCTCATCCAGGGGATGCATTTCGACCTGACCGTCGACCAGATGGCCCGAGGCCAGTACTACATCCACCCGGCCCTACCCGAGGTGGTGGAGCAAGCCCTCCTCGAGCTCTAGATGATTAGTTTCTAGTCGGTCGTCGATAGTCGGTAGTTGTTCATAGATGAATAGCGTGCGATCACGCAGTTCCCGATCCCCCTAGAACTGTACGAGTCCGCTTCGTGCACAAGGAGGCCCGCGTCACCAGCAGACCAGGAGCACTCTGCGCCGAACGACCCTACGTCTACGGAACACTGGTGCGTAGTACAGCGTTGGGCCGGCCCGTTGGCGGATCGGGCGTCTCCCCGGGGTCGGCGCGCTACCCTCCACGTTCGAGGCTGGTGGATGCTCGGAGCCTCGGACCTGGCAAGGAGATGGCATATCCCAGGCCCGCGGCCTCCGGGTGGGCGAAAGGATCAGCAATGTCGGGTTATGACTACGACCTAGCGATCATCGGATCGGGGCCTGCCGGTCAGCGGACCGCCATCCAGGCCGCCAAGCTCGGGAAGCGCGTCGTCATCCTCGAGAAGGAACCGCGCATCGGCGGTATCAACATCTACGCCGGCACGGTGAGCAAGACAATGCGGGATGCAGTCCTCTACCTCACGGGCTACCGGGAACGCAATATCTACGGCCAGTCCTACGCCGTGAAGCAGAACATCACGATGAACGACCTCATGGTGCGCACCCGCTACGTCATCCAGCAGCAGTCGGACATCCTGCAGAGCCAGCTCGCCCGCAACCGGATCGAGACGATGATCGGCGAGGGCTCTTTCGTCGACCGCCACACCTTGAGCGTGAAGTCCGAGGAGAACCGGACCGAACGCACCATCACCACCGACAAGGTGGTGATCGCGGTCGGTTCCTACTCCACCGAGCCCCCGGTCGTCTACGCGGACGGACGGCTGGTATTCGTGAGCGATCACATGCTCAGCCTGCCGAAACTGCCCCGGACGCTGACCATCGTCGGTGCGGGCGCCATCGGCCTGGAATACACCAGCACGTTCGCGGCCCTGGGCATCCGAGTAACCCTCGTGGACCGGAACCAGCGGCTGCTCACCTTCGCCGATGAGGAACTCGCCGACACGCTCGCCTTCCACATGCGACAGACCGGCGTGACCCTGCGCCTGACCGAGGTGGTGTTCGACGTCGACTATATGAGGGACGAGGTGGGTGACCGGGTGCGGGTGCAGCTCGAGAGCGGTAAGCAGATCATCAGCGACGCCGTCATGTACTGCGTGGGGCGCACCGGATGCACGGGGTCGCTCAACCTCGATGCGATCGGGCTGGAAGCGGACGCACGGGGCCGCCTCAGCGTGGATGAGAACTACCAGACCAGCGTCAAGGGCGTCTACGCCGTCGGTGGCGTGATCGGGTTCCCGGACCTGGTCTCGACATCCCGCATGCAGGGTCGTCTGGCGGCCCGCCATGCGTTCGGAATCGAGCGAAGCGACTTCCAGGAACTCCTCCCCTACACCATCAAGACCATCCCCGAGGTGGCCATGGTGGGCAAGACCGAGGACCAGCTCAACGAAGAAGGCGTCCCCTACGAGGTCGGCAAGGCGCGCTACCAGGAGACGGAGAGCAGCCTCATGCGGGGCGACGATGTCGGCTTCCTCAAGTTGCTGTTCCACCTGAAGACCCGGCAACTCCTCGGGGTCCACATCCTGGGCGAGAACGCCGCCGAACTAATCCACATCGGCCAGGCTGTCATCGCATACGGCGGAACCATCGATTACTTCGTGGAGTCGGTCATCGGTTACCCCACCCTTGCCGAGGCGTACACCACCGCCTCCCTGGACGGGATCAGCCGGCTGGGCGGTTACTAGCCCGCACCCGTTCCCTTGGCGCTGGACGCCGAAGGGTGGCGTTGCCTGGCACCCGCCCTACCACCCGGGGCTCCGCATGACTCGCCCATCCTGAACTCCACCGGGCGGCCCAGTGCATCGGCGAGCAGGCTCGACCGAGCCCTGGCGCTGAACATCTCGATCTCGACATCCAGGCCGTCCTCCGCCTCTACTTCGATAGTGATGGTGTTGCCGGTGGACCGGGCATGGACGCACTCCACCGCCCGCCTGTAGGTGCGGTCGAGGGCTATTCCCACCCGAAGTATTCCGGCCAGCAACCGAACCTTGTGCCGGTCGGATCGGCTCAGGGCGCTAAAACGAGAATGCCTGCGGCGGGGAGCGCTCTTCCGGTGATAACGGGCCACCAGAGCGATCAGCTCGAGCTCGCCGACCGTGAATCCGGCCAGGCGTTCGCTGTTGCGGATCAGGTAGTACGAGTGGCGGTGATGGGCGGAGTTGGCCACGAAACGCCCGATATTGTGGAGCAACCCGGCCGCCTCCAGCAACTCGCTGTCGCTCGTGCCCAAGCCGTGAATATGTTGGGTCTCATCGAACAGCTGCAGGGCCGGCTCCGTGGCATGTTCGGCATGGTTGAGATCCTCGTGGTAGCTCCTGGCCAGGGCCAGGATGCTGCTCCGCCGCAGGTCCCCGAGGTGATGGAGCCCATCGGCCGGTGACTCCTGCCGGCGGCTGAACCTGTCGAGCAGGACACCCTCGCGCAGGGCGCCTGGCGACACTACGAGAGACTCTATCCCCAGGTCTTCGAACAGCTGGGCAAGCAGGACCGCCCCGGCCACGATCACGTCCCGGCGGGCCCGCTCCAGACCGATGAGGCCCCTGCGGTCGTCCGGATGCGCCCGAGCCAGAATTGCCGCCACCGTCCAGTCGAGTTCCTTCCGGTCGATGGTGGTGTTGGCCACGCTACGGGGCCGCCGCTTGCCCCGACTCGATGCGGACATGGACGCCAATGCGGCGATCGTCCCCGAACACCCCACCGCAAGGTCGAACCCGATAGCCCTGGCCCGGCGAACCTCGGGCGCCACGAAGGACCGGATGTGCCGGCGACACTCCTCCACCGCCCTGTCGCGGATGATCCCGCCGGGGAAGAAGCGGTCGGTGAGCCGGATATGCCCGAGCTTGACGCTACGGGCCAGGTCGGGCTCGGTGCCGGTGGAAACGATCAACTCGGTCGATCCCCCGCCGATGTCGATGACCAGGTGCGGCCGTCCGGCCGCCGGTACGGCGCTCAACGCCCCGAGATGGATGAGGCGGGCCTCCTCGGCTCCCGAGATCACCTCGACACGTACCCCGGTCTCGTCCCGCACCCGTTGATGGAAGTCGCGCCGATTCTCGGCCTCCCGGACCGCGCTGGTGGCGACTGCCACCACTTCGGCGCCGTAAGCGTCAGCGATATGGCGGAACTCGGTGAGGGCCGCCACGGCCCGTTCGATCGCGTCATGGCGCAGGTGCTTCATGTCGGTGGCGCCCTGCCCGAGACGTACCGACACCTTCTCCCGTGCCAGGACCTCCGGTGCCAGGACCTCCGGAGTCCCACCGTCCACCGGGCGGGCAATCACCATATGCACCGAGTTGGTCCCCACGTCGATGGCTGCCAGAGGTGTCAAGGTCCGCATCATCGACCAGTATCACTAGCGGGCGGCATCACACCAAACCCTGCCATCCGGAGGCCGGACCGCTTAGCTCTTCTTGGCCACCCGGATGTAGCGGCGCACTGCCAGAGGGGCGAATATGGCGATGATCATGCACGCCCAGAACACCGTGTAGATGACCGGATTCTGCAAGGGCCAGGATGCCGGTTCGGGAGTGCCCGGTGGGATGTTCCCGAAGAGTTCCCTCGTCGCCTGGACCAGGGACGAGATCGGGTTCCACTCGGCGAACACTCTCAGCACACTCGGGAGGCTCTCGGCCGGCACGAAGGTGTTGGCGACGAACGTCATCGGGAAGATCACGATGAAGGAGGCATTGTTGAGCACCTCCGGGCTGGGCACCGACAGGCCGAGCAGGGCCATGATCCAGGAGACGGAGTAGGCGAACAGCAGCAGCAGTAGAAAACCGGCCAGAGCATCGAGCAGGCTTCCCCTGATGCGCCATCCAACGATGAGTCCGGTTATGGCCATGATTGTCAGCGTGATGATGTTGTAGACCACATCGCTGGCCGTCCGTCCGAATACCACCGCCGCTCTGGACATCGGCAGCGAGCGGAACCGGTCGATGATGCCCTTCTGCATGTCCTCGGCGAGGCCGGCGCCCGTGAAGGTAGCGCCGAACACCACGGTCTGGCCGAAGATCCCGGCCATGAGGAACTCCCGGTAGGACCCTCCCGGGATGTCGATGGCGCTTCCGAACACGTATGCGAACAGCAGGACGAACATGATCGGAGAGAGCAGCACGAACACGAGCACGTCGGGCACCCGCTTGACCTTGATGAGGTTGCGGCGGGCGATGACCATGCCGTCTCCGAGGGCTGACAAGAAGCTCATCGCGATCCCCTTCCCTTGCGGCCCGGCTTGGCGGGCGCCGGGGTCTGCTCGCCGGACTCGGCGGAAGCGCCGGTCAGCGCCAGGAACACGTCGTCGAGAGTGGGGCGGCGGAGCACCACCTCGCTGATGAGGATCCGGTGGCTCTCGAAGGCCGCCAGCACCTCGGCCAACTCACCGGTGCCGCCCGATACGGGGGCGACCACCGTGCGCGACCGTTCATCGCCCTGCAGCTCTCCGACCGCCGCACGGCCCAGTATCTCGTGAGCCGCAGGCAAGTCGTCCCGGTTGGTGACCTTGATCGCGATCCGCTCGCCGCCGACCATGTCCTTCAGATCATCAACGGTTCCCTGGGCAATGGTCTTTCCCCTGTCGATGACCAGGACTTCGTCGGCCAACCGGTCGGCTTCCTCCAGGTACTGGGTGGTGAGGAGGAGCGTGGCTCCCTGGTCGACCAGCGTGCGGATTAGCCTCCACAGCTCCCTGCGGCTGATGAGGTCCAGGCCGGTCGTCGGCTCGTCCAGGAACAACACCGGCGACTCCGCCACCAGCGCCCCGGCCAGGTCGAGCCGCCGCCTCATGCCTCCCGAATAGGTCTTGACGGGCCGGTCGGCCGCTTCGGCCAGATCGAATCTGTCCAGAAGCTCCCGGGCCCGGGATCTGGCCTTCTTCCGGCCGAGGTGGTACAGGCGCCCGATCATGTCCAGGTTCTCGAAGCCGGTCAGGTCCTGGTCCACGGCCGCGTACTGGCCGGAGAGGCCGATCAGCTTGCGGACCTCCGCCGGGTCCCTCAGCACGTCGACACCGGCCACCGTGGCGGCCCCCTCGTCAGGCTCGATCAGGGTGGTGAGAACCGACACCGCGGTGGTCTTGCCGGCCCCATTCGGTCCGAGCAGGGCGACGATGGTCCCCTCCCGGACCGACAGGTCCAGACCGTCGAGGGCCACCACGTCCCCGTAACGCTTGACCAGCCCGGTCGCCTGGATGATGTCTTTCATAGCTGAACGTCCTGTTGACTACTGCTGAGACCGCGCGGCATCAGGCTCAGCCTTAACTTCTAGGCGTACGGACGACAGCCGGACAGCCTTACACACCCACCAAGCAGACAACAATACTACGGTGCCGGTTTATCGGGCCCGGCTCACTCCTCGCCCGCCCCGGTACGCCCGCCCAGCTCGGCTTCGATCAGAGCCAGGCCGACCTCGTTGCCGTCCAGGCGACCGATCCGCTCGCATATCCCGGAGACAAGCGCCTCTTCCTCTACCTGCTCGAGCAGGAAGCCCTGCAGGAAGGGCAGACTCTCCAGGTCGCCTAACTCGGTCGCCAGCCGGTAGAGGTTCCGGATCTCCTCGGTCACGTACCGCTCGTGCCGCAGGGCCTCCTCGAACACGTGCAGAGGGCTGTCGAACTTGGAGACCGGAGCGTTGATGGCTCCAATCTCCACCCGCCCGTCCCGGTCCACCACGTGATCGATGAACATCCGGGCGTGGCCGGCCTCCTCGTCCGACTGGGCGGCCATCCACCGGGCCATGCCGGGACGTTCCTCGGCCTCGAAGTGGGCGGCCATCTGGAGGTAGGCGAGAGAGGCGCTGAGCTCGCGAGTGACCTGATCGTTGAGTGCCGTCTCCATCCGTTCGGCTAGCGCCATCGTGTGCTCCGTTTCGATGCGGGTATGCGGTGAATCCTACCGAGCGGAACGGGAATCGAGAACGCACCGATCCATCAGTGGTCAGAGGCCAGTGGTCAGAGGCCAGTGGTTGATGGTTCAACTGGCCACCGGCAAGGGACACGGGACCATCAGAGGGGGCTCGCGAGACACAAGCAAGACCCAACCCCACCTGGCCACTCTTACGGAACCCTCGAAACTACTCGTCTAGAAGGTCAGCGGACGGGCTCGTACCGTGGCCGGGATGGCGAGAGCCATGCCGATTCGACACGGGCCTGCGGCTGGTATATCTCCAGGAGTGCCAGCAGATCACGGGTGGCGGAAGCAACGTCCTCGTCGCCGTCCTCGTGATGGCCCTCCACGGTGAACAGGGCTTCCACCGTGTCCGGGCCGGTGGCGCTCTGGGCGCTCTGGCGCCAGCACCAGCGGCGGGCCGCCACCGCGCCCATCCGGTCGACGAATATGACCTCCCCGACCTCGGGCGAGGTGGTCCTGGAACTGCCCAGATCGTTGAAACGCTCGTCTCCCGTGGCGAAGCGAACGGTGATCGGGCCCGCGACCCGAGCCTGGTCCATCGCCGCGACCGGGCGCCCGTACCGGACTGACACCAGGTTGGCGATGTCCACCAAGGGGTTGATCGACGGGATGTCGCCGGCCTTGGTAAGCCGGCGGATCAGCGCTTCGGCGGCATTGCGGTACCGGGTGGGTTTGACGCCGAAGGCCGAGAAGGTCCTTCTCCAGGCGACGATCGAAGGGATCTCGGACATGGGAGTGCCGCGGAATCGAGCCAGTGAAACGGCCTGCTGCTCCCGAAACGCCGTCCGGAGACGGTCGGGACTGCGGCCATTGACCAACCCGTCAGCATGCACCACCCCGGCTCGGATGGTGGGGAACCTGGCCAGCACCTGCTGGTGGTACGAGAACATCGCTGTGAGGATACGGTACGGGACAATGCCCCGGCGGATCGGCCATGGGGGCGCCGAAGAAGAAGGGAATGGGTTGGCCCGCGGGTCTTGAACCGGCCTCTATCGCCGGTATCGGGCAACTGGACGTTTTCGGTTCGGTCCTAGCCCCGATCATTCATCTTCATGGTCGGGGGTTGAAAAGGGAGGAGAAGCGGGCGCTTCGGGAAGGCCTGACCTGGGGTTACAGCCATTTGACAGCACCACTTTCGTCCTGACGTGGCATTCACCGCCGGGGTGCGGGGCGGCCGCCCGCAATGATGATGTTGAATGGGTCTGGTGCGTATCGGTGTGCTGGGAACATGAATGATCAGGGCTACCGCAGGCCCCTCACGAACGGTCTGGCCAGGGCAGCCGGCTGGACGAACCGTTTGGTGATGAAGTACATGACGACCAGCGTGAGGATGTAGGGCAGGGCGGCCAGGAGCTGGGCGTTCACCTGGTAGCCCAGCACCGGAACGGCCAGGCGGAAGGCGTCCGCCATCCCGAACAGGAGCGCCCCGATCAGGGTGCCTCGGAGCGTCCACCCACCGAAATAGACCGCGGCTATGGCGATGAAGCCCCGGCCGCCGACGACACCCACATCGAAGCTCCCCACCTGGCCCAGGATCAGGAACGCCCCTCCCAGGCCTGACAGGCTTCCGCCGTAGTAGATGGCTTCGCGGCGGCGGCGGTTGACGTGAACCCCCGAGACGTCCGCGGCCTGGGGGTTCTCGCCTGCGGACCTCACCTCCAGACCCCATCGAGTCCGGTAGAGGAGCCACCACGTCAACGGGACCAGCCCGTACACCAGGTACGTGGGCCAGGTCTGCTCGAACAGCGCCGGTCCGATCACGGGCACTCGGGACAGGAACGGGATGGCCACCACCCCGGCCCGTCCTCCGAGCGGGCTGACGGTGGCGTCCAGGAACCCGGCCAGGCCCAGCACGAGAACGTTGACCGTGATTCCCACCACGAACTGGTCGGCGGTGAGCCGATGGCTCATGTTTGCCGCCACCATTGCCACCGACACCCCTGCCACCGCTCCCGCGGCCAGGCCGATGACGACCGAACCGGACAGGTCGAAGGCCACCGTCCCTCCCAACGCGCCCGCCAGCAGGGAGCCTTCCACCGATATGTTGATGGTTCCCGCCTTCTCGGCCACCAACTCCCCCAGCGCAGCGAAGGCCAGGAACACTCCGAGCCTCACCGCGCTCCCGTACATGGCGGGGCTAGTGAATATGTCACCCAGGGCGCCGAGTATGTCGCTCATGCCGGTTCCGTTGCCTGGGCTGCAATCGAGATCCGGCGCCGATCCCGCATGAACTCAACCGCCGGAGGGACCAGCAGGGCCAGCACCATCATGGCCTGGACCACGTCGACCACGGTCCGGTCCACCCCCGTGGCTGCCAGGAACCCGGATCCGGTTCGAAGAGACGCGAACAGGATCGCCATCGGAATGCAGAGCAGGGGTCGGTTGCGCGCCAGCAGGGCCACGAGCAGTCCCTGCCATCCGATCTCGTTGGAGAAACCGGCAGTCAGGCGAGCGCTCGATGCCCCGGCCACCAGCATCAAGGCCCCTGCCAGACCGGCCGCGGCGCCCGAGATGAAGAGGGCCGTGGCCCCGGCCCGCCCGAAGGACACTCCCGCCTGCTGCGCGACCTTGGGATTGCTCCCCAGCAGCCGGAGCTTGAACCCGAACACGGTTCGGGCCAGGACGAACGCCGCCAACCCGGCGCCCAGGAGCGCCAGGAAGAATCCGATGGTGACCTCGTTGCCCCAGACCGTGATGACCGGCAGGCGCACGGAGCCGGGCAGGGCGGCGCTGGTTACGGCCTGGCTGGGCCGGGTCGGGTCAAGGTCCCGCAGGAACCAGTCGGTCGTGATGGCAAAACCGACTATCTGAAAGGCCACGAACACCAGGAGGAGGGTGGAGATGACCTCCGGGACTCCCCGGCGGAACCTCATCAGGGCCGCCACCCCCGCGTAGAGGCCCCCGGCCACCGCCCCGGCGGCCAGTCCGCCCACAAGAAGAAGAGGGCCCGACCCGGCCAGCCTGGTTCCGATGACGGCCATCGCCAGCGCACCCATCAGAAGCTGGCCCTCCTGCCCGATGTTGAAGAAACCGGCCCTGACCCCCACCACCATGCCGAGGGCCACCAGCAGGATGGGCGTGGCGACCCCCAACGTCTCGCCCCACCGTCCGGGGGCGAGGAAGGCGCCGTCCACCAAGGCGCCGGCGACGCTGCCCCAGGCATTTCCCGTGACCGCCACCAGCCCGGCCGAGATCACCAGGGCGAACCCGACGCTCACCCCGTACAGCAACAGCACGTACAGGCGTGGGTCCCAGAAGCTGGGACCGGAAGCATCGGCGGGAGAGACCGGAGAGTCGGTGCTCAAGAGGCTTTCTCCTCCTCGTCCGTCCCTCCCATCAGCAAGCCCAGCCTCGGCAGGTCGAACTCATCGCGAGACATCTCGCCCACGATGCTTCCCCGATGGATCACCACCAACCGATCGGCCAGCGACAGTATCTCGCGAAGGTCGGTGGAGAGGAGCAGCACCCCGATTCCCTGGTCCGCCGCATTCCGGATCCGTTCCCCCACGTATTCGATAGCCCCGATATCGAGGCCTCTGGTGGGATGGTGGGCAACCATGACCTCGGGGGAGGCGGACATAGCACGAGCGATCACCGTCCGTTGCTGGTTCCCCCCCGACAGATCACCGAGCGAGGCGTCGGGTCCGGACGTCCGGATGTCGTACTCGTCGATCAGCCGGAGGGCGTTGCGCCGGATGGCGTCTAGGCGGAGCAAACCCCAACGTCGCATGTGGCGCACGGAGGGGATCATCAGGTTCTCGGCCACGCTCATGTCCAGCACGCATCCGGCCCGGTGACGATCGGCCGGTACGACGGCTATGCCGGCCCCGGTCATGGCTCCCGCCACACCGGTCGGAACCGGACGGCCCTTGACCAGGACCGTCCCGTCATCGAGGCGGAGGAGGCCGGCCAGCATATCGGCAAGGGCGGTCTGGCCGTTGCCCTCCACGCCCGCCACCCCGACTATCTCACCGGCCCCTACTGCCAGCGACAGGCCATCCAGCAGCACTCTCCCGTCTGCGCCCTTCACCGAGGCGTTGTCCACCTGCAAGACCGGAGTGGTCCGAGTACTTGTCTCGGCGATCTGTTCGGGTCCCTCATCGTCCATCGGGTCGGTATCGAGCAGATCCCGGGCAACCTGATCCCGCTCGAACGCGGCGGTGACCGTGCGGAGCGGTACCGGACGGCCCACCATCGCCCGGGCAAGCGAGGGAACTCGGGCCTCGGCGGTCAGCAGGCGATCCACCACCCGACCCTGCCGCATCACCGTGATCCTGTCGGTTGCCCGCAGTATCTCATCAAGGTTGTGGCTGACCAGCGCCACCGCCCAACCCTGGGTCCGCACGCCGGTTAGGAGAACGTCGAACAGGTACTGTGACTCGGCCGGGGTGAGCGCCGAGGTCGGCTCGTCGAGGATGATCATGCGGGGCCGGCGACCCAGGCACTTGATGATCTCAACCCGCTGGCGGATACCGGCCGAGAGGTCGCGCACGGTGGCGTCGGGATCGACCGACAGGCCGTAGCGCCAGGAGATCCTCCGGACACGGGCCTTGGTCGTGCCGGGATCCAGGGGTCCGATTTCGCCCAGAGCAATGTTCTCCCAGACCGTAAGCGCGTCGACCAGGCTGTAATGCTGGTGCACCATGCCGATCCCACAGCGGACAGCCTCCGACGGATCTGCTATTCGGGTCGCCTGGCCATCGATCCTGATCACCCCTTGGTCGGGATTGACCAGGCCGAAGATCATGCGCATCAGGGTGGACTTGCCGGCCCCGTTTTCTCCGAGGATGCCGTGTATCTCGCCCGCTCGGAGCGTCAGGTCGACGTCCTCGCAGGCAACCACCGAGCCGAAGTGTTTGGTGAGTCCGTCCACTTCGAGCAGCGGGGGCTCGAACCTGAAGTCGTCAATCATCCGGCCCGCCTGGGGATACTGCGCAACCCGGAACGGTAGAAGTTGTCACACCTCCTCGGCATGCTTCAATCGCCAAACACCTGCCCGGCTCGGAGCTATGACGTCGGCTCAGCCGCAGGTTATGACTTCGGGGTTGACGCCACCCGTCGACCTGGTGGAACGCGCCCCGGATCCGGTGTGGTGGAGGCGGGGGTGGGCCCAGCGGGAGGAGCCGGTCGTCGCGATTTTCGCGTTCTCCGCCGTGACCGGCCGGCGACGCGTCCCGGGTGGCGCCCGGATTCCGGCACGGAGGGGTCAGGCCACACTCGGTGAACGACAGATGGACCGGAGCGGGCACTCAGAAGCCGTAGGCCTCGGCGAGGATCCTGGAGATCTCTTCCTCGAACTGGCCGGTCCCGATCCGGGCGTTCAGATCGGCGAGCGCCTGGACCTGCTCGGGCGTTCCGTCACACAGGTCGGCGCCCACCTCAGGATCGACTCCCACAGTGAATCGTCGGGCGCCCCCTTCCTCGGCGATGCCTCCGATTATCTCGTCGAAGATCGGCGCCAGGTAGTCGCCGGCATCAAACATCACCTCGATGTCGTAGTCCACGTCTTCCCGTTCGCATCCCCTGGACGAACCGGCGGTCAGGACGATCAGACCATCCTCGTTGGCGAGTCGGACGATCGGCTCGTGGGCGCCTCCCAGGAACGGGTAGACCGCCACCACACCCTCGGCAACCGCAGCGTTGTAAGCCTCGGTGGCCCCGGCGGTGTTGTTGAAGTCGAAGGGGAAATTGCCGGTAGGCACGTAGATGGCGTCGAAAGACTGATCCACCATCTGCAGACCGAGCCGGAAGGCCAGGAAGGACTCCACCTCGAAGTTGAGATCGCAACATCCGAGGAACACCGCCAGGTCAGCGTCACGGGCATCCAGGAGCAGGCCGGTCGCATACCCGGCCGAGATGCCCAGTTCGGCCCCGCTGTCGGTACTCCGGAGCAAGCCGGGCGTGTCCTGGTAACCCGACCCGCAGTTGCAATACCAGAAGATTTCCTCATGCTCCAGGAACAGGTCCTCGTTGCCGTCCGCCAGGTTGCTGGAGCCGATGGCAATGATGTCCGCACCCTGGGCCACCACGTTGTTCAACTCGGACCGGGCGTCAGCCGGGGCCACCTGATCCACGATCAGCGGATCTTCATATCCCGCGGCCGCCGAGATTTCCTCGACCCGCTCGACTAAGGCCTGGTAGTAGGCCCCATCGTCTCGGGCGCCCTCGGTAACCACCGCGATGCGGACCGATCCGTCGCCGTTGAAGTCCGCCGCTGCCCGCTCCGTAGAAAGCGTCTCTCCGGCGCCGGCGCCGTCCCCCGTATCACTGCAGGCCGACGCAACCGCTATCACCGCCAGGAAGCCGAGCACGCGCCAGGCCCGAAAACCCTTCATGCGCCCTCCCCGATACCGTGGACGGCTCGGCCGAGCCGCCGTACCATCGCCTTGGGATCGGAAGCCCCCCAGACGTTGCGCCCGAAGCAAATGCCCGACGCTCCCGCTGCCACAACGCCGGCCGCGTAGCCGACCACCTCGTCCTCGCTGTCTCTCTTGGGACCACCCAGCACGAACAGCGGCGCTTCGCATCCTTCCACCACGTCACCGATCTCCTCGACCTGAGTCGGAGCCATGGTTTTGACGGCGTCAGCCCCGATCTCCACGCAGATGCGGGCGCTCCGGGTGATGTTCTCCGTGTCCCATGGCACTTCCTGACTCCACCCTCCGGGAATGGACTCGGCAACCACCGGCATGCCGATTCGCTCGCACTCCCCCACCAGAGCGGCCAGCCGGCGGAGCGAGTGCTTCTCCTCGCGCATACCCGGGTAGACCATCAGCATGACCCCGTCCGCGCCGATCATCGCCGCCTGCTCGGCTCCATACATCAGCGAGAGGCCATCGCCGGCAGCATTCCGATCGAGGTGGGTAGCGGCGCCGTCCATCCGGAGGATCAGACCGCACTCCGCGAAGGCCCCGGGGTAGCGCCGGGCGATCTGCCAGGTGACCAGCATGCCGTCGGGTTGCCCCTCGGCCACGGCCTCCACCGCGTCCGGGGCCGGACCGAACCCCGTGGCCAGCTGCATATCGATGGCGACCAGCACCGCTCGCCCGTCCCGACCCACGAAGCGGCTGGTACGCCGGGTCTTGCCGGCGCCCACGGCTGAGGCCACGGATTCCATGCCTCAGATCCCCCGGTGGAGCCGGCGCGTGGCCTCATCACCCAGCGCGATGAAGCGGTCCAGCCCCTCTTCGTAGGCTTTGACGGTTTCAGGCTCGAACGTGGTGAAGGCAGGGGTTGGCCAATCTCCGGCTTCCCCCTCGCCCGGCCTGGGCCACCATCCGACGGCGGATCCCGCAGCCAGCGCCGCTCCGTAGGCCGCCATTTCGGGACAGCTCGGAACGTCGACCGGCACGCCCAAAACCGATGCCTTGATGGAAACCCATAGATTGCTACGTGACGGGGCACCCGAGATCACCATCCGGTTCATGGTAACGCCGTGGCGGGCAAGGTCACGGGCGATGTGAGCCAAGCCGTAGGCGGAGGCCTCCAGGAGGGCGCGGGCGACCACGCCCTGGTCGGACGCCGACCCGAGGCCGTGGATCTCGGCCCGTAGTTCCGGCACCCATCGGGGCGCTCTCTCGCCCTCGAGAAACGGTAGGACCATCACCCCGTCCGATCCGGGTTCGACCCCGGCGGCTGCTTCGATCAGGTCGGGAACCGTCCGTCCGGTCATCGAGGACCACCAGTCCAGCATGGCGCCGTGCGAAGCTGCCGGGCCGCCGACCAGGTAGATGCCGGGAAGGTGGCCGGGGAGACCGTGCTCCGACACCGACGGGTGGTCACTCGGGGCGGCGGCCACGCCGAGACCTCCGGTGCGGCCTCCCGGATCGAAACCCTTTCCGGGCCTGTCGATGGCGGCGGCCCAGGCGGTGAGAAAGGCGTCGTTGGCGCCAGGAGCCAGCACGATCCCCGCAGGCAACCCGGAATCGCCCGCCGTCACCCCTACGGTCGACCCGACCGCAATGGGATCTCCGAATCCTTCCAACGGATCCTGGCCCGGCCAGACGGCCTGGGTGTCGGGTGAGCCACCGAGCTCAGCCGCCAGGAAGTCCCACATCTGGCGGGGCCGATCCCCGCCTCCATACAGCCTCGCCATCTCCTCCGCCTGTGCCAGATGCTGGCCGGCAAAGTCGGAGGATGCGCCGGCCGGGTGCCGGTAGGTCAGTGCGCGCCCCGCCGATGGCATCACGGTGGTGGGCCCCTGGCCCCCGATCCCGAGAGCAACCGGAGGACCGGCATCCAACTGCACCACGGCTAGAACCAGCCCCTCAAGCCAACGGAAGGGATCAGCCTCACCGCGGGAGAGACGCGCTGCAGCGAACCAGGCCTCCGAGTTGGCCAACACCCTTCCGGCTCGATCGAGGGTCACCGCTCGAGCCGCACCGGTGCCGATGTCCACCCCGACCACGACCTCGTCGTCCGCCATCAGCCCGGCTCCTTCTCGACAAATACCCGGTAGGTGGGCCGGGAGGTGACGAGAGTCAGAGCCTCGTGCGCCCGGGACAGAGGGAACCGGGCCGTTACCAGACGGTCGAGATCGTCGGAGATGACTCCCGAGCGGATGATGGCCGCCGCCCGCTTCCAATCCTCGGGCTCCTGGCTGTACGCGCCCACGATCGACACTTCGTCGCGGTGAGCCCGATCAGCTGGCACATATACCGTGGCCTCCGGGTCGAAGGCGCTGTACAGGACGACGGAACCGCCCGGCGCCACCATCTCGACCGCGAGGTCCAGACCTCCCATAGCGGTCACGAATACCACATCCTGGAGACCGCCGACCTGGCGAGCTTCCCGGGGCCGCGCCACCCAGTCCGCACCGGCTTCCTCGGCTTCCCCGCGCCTCTCCCCCGATATATCCACCACCCCGATGGCCGAGGCGCCCTCGATGCGGACCAGTGCCATATGCAGCCGCCCCATGAAACCCCCGCCGATGATGGCCACCCGCTCTCCTGCCATGAAACCGGCCCTACGCAGGGAGTGGACCGAGCAGGCGATGGGCTCGCCCATGGCCGCATGGAGCATCGGAGCGCTCCCGACCGGGTAAGTCGATCTGGCGTTAACCGAGATGGTCTCGACCAACCCTCCGAAGGTGAAGGTCCCGTCCGACAGATGGCGACCCTGGCGGTACCGGCAGAGGGCGGTCCTGCCGCGCCGGCAGGGTCCGCAGGTCAGGCATCGGGTAAGCAGATCGACCGTCACCGCTTCCCCGACCTGCGGGGAGCCCTCCAGGGCATCCACGCCCGACCCGACCTCCACCACCACCCCCGAGATCTCGTGACCAGGGGAAACGGGGTACCAAGGTTTGTCGCCGGCGAACAGCCTCCTCTCGAAGGTGCAGACACCGCAGGCGGCCAACTCGACCAGCACCTGATCGGGACCAGGGGTGGGGCATGGCTCGTTGCGAAACTCCACCTGGCCGGGTCCTGTGATAACTGCCGCTTTCACCGGGACCTTTCCAGTTGCCGGGCCGAGGCGACGCCTGACTGGCGCCGGGACGGGATACCGACCGGATGGTACCCGGCGGGTCCGAAAATCACGCCCCCGTCCGGCGCGCTTCCCTGATGCGGACCAGGTCGGTTACCACCACCCCCGACAACACCAGCGCCCCGCCCCACAGGATGCCCGGCTGGACCTGCTCGTCCAGAACCAGGACTCCGGCGATGACAGCCACCAGAGGGATCAGATAGGAGATGACCGACGAGAAAACCACCGTGACGTGGCGGATCAGGAAGTAGTAAAGGCTGAGGGGAAGGAACATCCCGATGGTGCCCAGGTAGAGGATCGCCAGGAGGCCGGTGGTGCTGTGGCCGAGCGGCATACCTTCGATCGTCAATGCCACCACCCACTGGGCGGCGCTTCCCACCGCCAGCTGAACCCCCGTCACGCCGAGGACCGAGTATTGCCCGGCATAGCGCTTGGCATAGACGCCGGCGACCGAGATCAACACCACGGCGGCCAGGGACATCACTCCCGCCGTCGTCGGGTTGCCGCCCTCGATGATTCCGGAGTCCCCGATCAGGATGAGAGCAGCCGTACCCGCCAGACCGAGCAACAGGCCGAACGTGGTCCCCGGATTGAGATGCTCGTCGGCCAGCATGATATGGGCAATCAGGGCGGTTCCTAGCGGGATCAGGGCGTTCACCAGGGTGACGAATCCGGCAGAGGCGTTGGCCAGCGCCAGGTACCTGGCCTGCTGGGGCAGCAGCACGGCTAGGAAGGCCAGTACCAGACCGATGCGAAGCTCGGCCGGACCCACCAGGTTCCTCCGGCGCATCAGGCCGATCATCAGCCAGACGGCTACCGCGGCGACCAGCGACCCCCCGGCCGCCATGGTCGAGGGACCGATGCCCTCAACGATGCCGATCCTTCCGGCGATCGGAGCGGTGCCCCATGCCAGGCTGATGATCCCGAGGATCACCCAGATCCGTTGGTTGGTGATCCGCAAGCTCACCTCGCCATCCTAAGAGTCCCCCAGCCGGATCCGGTCAGCCACCGGGGTCGCATGCCCCGGACGCCGAGATAGGCCGCTCCGATTCCCCTGCCGGCCTGAGCAGCATCTGCCCCCGGAACCCTACGAGAGCATCCTCCACAGCTTCGGTCACTCCAACCCCGATTCGATCGGCGCCGTCCATCCACGCACCCGGGCCCAGTCACCTTCCTGGTCGTGTCATACCCTCGCTTTACGGTGTTGGTTAACCGTAAATACCGGCGGCCAAGCTCCCGACGCCGTCCGGACCGCGAGGGAACATGTCACCGAGCCGCCCCACCAGGGGTAGGGCGGGACGCGCTCGGCTCCAAGGTGGTGGCGGTGGGGTGTGCCCGACGGGTGGAGCCCGCGCGCCGCGGTTTTCGCGGTCTTTGCGATGGCCGCGCGCCCGGCCGGGGCGTGTGGAGATCCTGGACAGGCTGATACAGTGAATCTGCGTCAAACTCCGTGCTACTCAAGGAGCTCGAATTGCCCGATCCGGCCTATGCGAGCGGCGACCGGTCGACACCGTTGCTACAGGAGACTATCGGCCGGAACCTGGAAACGACCGCTGCGCGATTCCCCGACCGCGACGCCCTTATTTCGGTACACCAGGGGATTCGCCAGAGCTACCAGGCCTTCAACGACTCGGTGGATCTGCTTGCGATGGGGTTGCTCCGCCTCGGGCTCGAGGCCGGTGACCGGGTCGGCATCTGGAGTCCCAACTGTGCCGAGTGGGTATGGATCCAGTACGCCACGGCGAAGGTCGGGGTGATCCTGGTCAACATCAATCCCGCCTACCGGACCCACGAGCTCGGTTACGCACTGACGCAGTCCGGCTGCCGGGTGCTGGTGGCCGCCCAGGCCCATCTTTCTTCGGACTACCGGGAGATGGTGGCGGAGGTGGAGGACGATTTGCCCGACCTGGAACGGGTGATCTTCCTCGGCACGCCTGAATGGGACGACCTCATGACGCCGGCGGATGACGGGATGGACGGAATGTTGGCCGAGCGTGGCTCCGCGCTCCATCATGACGACGCCATCAACATCCAGTACACGTCGGGCACCACCGGGTTCCCCAAGGGCGCAACGCTCAGCCATGCTAACATCCTCAACAACGGTTTCTTCGTCGGCGAGGCCTGCGCCTATACGGAAGATGACCGTGTCTGCCTCCCCGTCCCCCTCTACCACTGCTTCGGGATGGTGCTCGGAACCCTGGCATGCACGACGCACGGGTCGGCGATCGTCCTTCCGGGTCCGGGGTTCAGTCCGGAGGAGGTCCTCACCACGATCCAGCAGGAGCGCTGCACCAGCCTCTACGGGGTACCGACAATGTTCATCGCCGAGCTCGCCCATCCCGACCTGGTGACCATCGACCTGTCCTCGCTCCGCACCGGCATCATGGCCGGCTCGCCCTGCCCGGTGGAGGTGATGAAGCAGGTGATCTCCGAGATGAACATGACCGACGTGACCATCGCCTATGGCATGACCGAGACCTCCCCGGTGTCCACCCAGACGATGACCACCGACACGATCGACAGACGGGTGTCCACCGTGGGCCGGGTGCATCCCCATGTTGAGATCAAGATCATCGACCCCGAGACGGGCGAGATGGTGGAGCGGGGACAGGACGGTGAGCTCTGCACGCGCGGCTACTCGATCATGTTGGGATACTGGAACGACCCCGACCGAACCGCAGAATCCATTGACGCCGACGGGTGGATGCACTCCGGTGACCTGGCCACGATGGATCCGGACGGGTACGTGAACATCGTGGGACGGATCAAGGACATGATCATCCGCGGCGGGGAGAACATCTACCCGAGGGAGATCGAGGAGTACCTGTACGGCCATCCGGCCATCGAGGACGTGCAGGTGATCGGCATCCCGGACGAGAAGTACGGCGAGCAGGTCATGGCGTGGGTGAAGCTGCGGGAGGGCGCCGAGGCGACCGGGGAGGACATCAGGGACTTCTGCCGGGGCCGCATCGCCCACTTCAAGGTCCCGGAGTACGTGAAGTTCGTGGACGGCTTCCCGATGACGGTTACCGGCAAGATCCGCAAGGTCGAAATGCGCGAAGCATCCATCGCCGAACTCGAACTGAAGCACGCGGCCCGGATCGAATCCGCCTGAGCTCCGGGCCATCCCGTGCCACTACGGGTATCGATACGACGGGTAGCCTCCGGGGTACGGCTTGGCCTCGCCGCCGATTGCCGCTCCAGGGTTATCCGCCGTCGGCGACCCCTGCGAAACCAGCGCACGGAACAGGATCGTTCGACCGGTGAATCCGAACGCCAAGGGGATGTTGTGGGCCGTGTCCGCGGTCCTGACCGGCTCCTGGCTACCGCTGTTCTACCTCTTCACCCACGTCAGCAACGACCCCTTCGAGTGGCGCTCCTGGCTGCTGGTCTTCCAAGTCGTAACCCTGCTCCCGGTGTTCGTCATGGTGCCGGCCGGGAACAAGCGCTGGTTGGAGAACGCCCGGCGGCTCCTGTTCTACTGGGGAGACAGCGGAGAGCCCGCTCGGGTCCGGAACCCGCTGGACGTGCTGCGAACCCCGGTCCTCTGGATGGCGATCTGCTTCGCCTTCGACCTGGCCTTCTGGGTGTGGGCGGCGACCCTGATCGATCCGCTGGTAGTGACCATCATCTTCCAGCTGATGCTGATCGGGATGGTCTGGATGGCTTCCCGGCTGGGCAGGAAGATCTCGAGCGGCCAGCGATCATCCCCGCACGTCATCGGCGGCAAGCACTGGGCACTCATGTTCCTCTCCTTCGTGGGCGCCGCCCTGGTCATTTGGTCGGAGACGGGCGCGGTCAGGACCCTGAATTGGCTGGGCATAGCCGTGGCGTTCATGGGCACCGCGACCGCTGTCGGAAGCCTCTGGGGAACCGTCTCCCTCGGACGCCTGATGGGATGGCCAACCCGCAATCACCACGACTTGGTCTGGAACGCCACATTCGCGGCGGTGGCCGGACGGGTTCTCGCCCTACCCCTGACCCTGGTGGGAAGCTTCCTGTTCTTCCCTCCGTCCGGTGACAACTTCGAGATCACGTGGAACATGGTGGGCCTCCTGACCGTGACCGGCGTATTCAACGCGGCCGGGGCCCTCAGCCACCGCTACTCCCTCTACGTGACCTCGAGCCTGAGCGTCCAGAGGATCATGTTCTTCTCGCCGGTCTTCCAGATGCTCTGGTTGTGGCTCTTCGCCGACGTCGCCATCGCCAACCCCCAAGCCCTATTGGTCGGGGCCGGGATCGTGCTCCTCTCCAATCTGGGGTGGCAGAGCAAGCAACTGTGACCCGGGCCGGATAAGCCCTGGCAGGATCCGACCGGCTCAGACGGGAGCAGATTCCGTGCCGTCTTCGGGCTCCTCGTCGAGCTTCCGGTCCATAGCATCGACCGGATCGGGATCGGTCTCGCGCCGGCGGAAAAGGGGACCCAGCATCGAGATCCCCACCAGCACCAGGGCCAGGGGCATGAGCCACCGGAACGTGACAATATCGCTGAACTCGGCAGGGACCACCAGCCCGACCGCGAGCAGGATCAGCACCACCCCGAACCCGAACGAGAACACATTGAAGGGATGGCGTTTCATCACCTGTCCTCCAGAGTCACGGATCCTCCGATGACGCTGATATCGAGCGTGAGACGGGGGTCATCCGAGAGGCCGGCGGTACGCTCCTCGTACAGGTTCTCACCGACGTGATGCCTTCCGAAGAAGACCAGCCTGCCCGAGGCGACCGTAGCCTCCACCCGATTGGCTACTCCTTCCGGCATTATCACCGTGACCTCGCCGTAGTCCATAGCGATTGTGACATCTCGGTCGTCGTTCAACGACAGGGCCTGAAGGTCTAGGGTCAACGAGCCTTCCTCCAGGGCATACACGTCCCGGAGCTGGGTGACTTCGGTGATCCGGTAGCTTTTGATGACCCCTTCCTCGCTGCCGGCCACCCCTCCCGCGGGGCTGTCGATCCGGGGTAACGTCCGGACCTCTATCTGGCCCAACCCCATGTCGGCGTGCATCAGAACCTTTCCGTTGGCGCCATCGGACATGTAGTCGGACACTATTCCCACCCCCTGTCGAGAGGTTGCGTCGAGATGGTCCCAGGTGCGGATGGCCCCCATCCCGACCCGTCCGGTCACATCGGCGGCAACGTCCTGGGGCAGGTAGACGGTCAGTTCGCCGATGCCGACCTCGGCCTTGACTTCAACCGCCCTGCCCGTGAAGTCGACCTCCCGGAAGTCAACCACCAGGCGCCCGACACCGAGACGGTAGGCATCGGGGATCTCGTCCACACCGGCCGGACGGTGATATCCGCCTTCAGACGCGCCGAAGTCAACCGTGTCCGACACGAACAACACCGCGAGCGACACCATCACCACCGGAACGAGCACGATGCCCAGAGCAACGAGACCGCCGGCGCGCCCGTACCGGGCGCCCACCACCAGCCCGAGACCCACTATCCCTACCAGTAACGCCATGTAGTGGCGGATGGAAGGATCGAACCCGGGTACCACCGCGTCCAGGAACCCTAGGATTCCCAGCGAGATCATGGCAACGCCAACCGTCACCCGACCGAGGTAGGAGCGGTCCCGCGGCGGCGCCGGCGCCTTGGCGGGCCGGGAGGAGGAGCCGGCCTCAGGCTCTTCGACCTGGTCGGCGGGCGCCGCCGACGGGACATTTCGGGCATCCGGGTCCTGCTCTTCCGGTGGACTCAGGTCACCCCGATACAGCAACACTCCGATCCCCAGCAGGATCAGGGCCAAGACCAGCTCACCCCGCACCAGCCTGGTCTCAGCGATTAGCACGAACGCCGCGAGGCCGATGAGGATGACACCAACCCACCGGCGCGCCGAGCGATGACCGGACCATCCCTGGGCTATCGACGCCGTCTCGCCTTCGTCCGGAATCAGTATCCAGCCCGCCGCGTAGAGGAAGATACCGACACCCCCAACCGGTACGAGTACCAAGAAGATCATCCGGACGATCCAAGCTTGGATATGCAGGCGGTGGGCGAGTCCGAGCGCCACCCCGGCAATCCAGCGGCCCTCGCCTGGTCTGTGGAGCGATGCTTGGCTGCTATTCGTCATATCCATATCATCCATCATCCCGGGCCCTGAGGCCGTGGGGGATCACCCTGAAACATCACCCAAACCGGCCCCTAACCACGGGCATATCTCCGGTTCCGGGCCCGGACGGCAACCGGACAATGCCAACATAGGCCTTATGCAAGCCCAAACCGGACAGAAGGTCCCGGCAGTGCCCGCACGGCGGGAACGGGGCCGACTGGTGGCCGGCGTCGCCGGAGGGATCGCCGATCAACTCGGCATCCTCGATCTCTACGTCCGGGCCGCCTTCCTGGTGCTGGCACTCGTCTGGGGACTGGGGATTCTCCTCTACCTGGTGCTGTGGGCGTTGACCCTGGACAAGACCGTCCGCCAGGATCCGGCCCCCGCCGCGGATGGAGAGCGGCGAGCGGCATACGTCCTGATGTTCATCGGCTTGTTGCTGCTGCTCCGCAGCCTGGGGATCTGGAGTGCGGACGGGTGGGTCTGGCCGGGCATGGCCCTGAGTTTCGGCATCGCCTTTTTGATGGACCGGGGTGACATCGATCCCCGCTCTGCGATCCTGGGGCTCTTCGATCCGGATAGCGGGCGGTTCCGTGCTCGCACGGCGACCGGGGTCGTGTTGCTGGTCATCGGAATATCGATCCTTGCCAACGTGGCCGCCCCCGCCGTCGGGACCGTAATGCTGGCGGTGCTGACCACCGGAATCGGCATGGCGGTGCTCTTCGGACCATGGGTATGGAAACTGGTGGCCGACCTTGGGGCGGAACGCCGGAAGCGAATCCGCCAGGAGGAACGGACCGATATGGCCGCCCACCTCCACGACTCGGTACTCCAGACGCTGGCCCTGATCCAGCGAACCGAGGACCCGCGGAAAATGGTGACGCTGGCCCGGGTCCAGGAAAGGGAACTACGACGTTGGCTCTACGACACAACGCCTGCCGACAGTCCTGAGTTGCTCTCCGCCGCCCTGCAGGAGGAAGCCGACCGGGTCGAACATACCTTCGACGTTCGGATCCAGCTGGTCACGGTGGGAGACCGCCCCGTCGACGACGACGTAAGGGCGATCATCGCGGCCACCGGCGAGTCGCTGACCAACGCGGCCCGGCACTCGGGCACCGATCGGATCTCTGTCTACTCCGAGGTGGGTGGGGACGCAACGAATGTCTGGATCTCCGACCACGGCGTAGGGTTCGACCCGACCGCGGTGGCCGGTGACCGACACGGGATCGCCGAGTCCATACTCGGTCGGATGGAGAGCAAGGGCGGCACCGCCACCGTCTCATCGGCGCCCGGGGAAGGCACCGAGATACATCTGTATCTGGGAGGAGGCCAGGATGATCCGCGTGTTTCTGGTGGATGACCACCGCCTGTTCCTCTCGGGAGTCAGGGCGGAACTCGCCGAGCCGGCCGATATAGACCTCATCGGAACCGCCGGCGATGTGGACGATGCCATAGACGCTCTACGGCTCGATCCCCCCGACGTGGCGCTGGTGGACGTCCACATGCCGGGAGGAGGAGGCCTGGCGATCCTGGACAACGTGCTCCAGACCCATCCGCAGGTGAAGTTCCTTGCCCTATCCGTCTCGGACGCGGCCGAGGACGTCATCGCCATGATCAGGGCCGGGGCCCGTGGATACGTGACCAAATCGATTCGCCCGGACGCTCTGGCCGACGCGATAAGGCAGGTCCACGCGGGTGATGCGGTCTTCTCTCCCATGCTGGCCGGCTTCGTGCTGGACACCTTCGCCGCCACCATCCCAGTTCCGGAGGACCCCGAACTGGACCAGCTGACCAACCGTGAACAGGAGGTCCTGCGCCTGATCGCCCGCGGATTCTCCTACAAGCAGGTGGCGCGCCGGCTGTACATCAGCCATAAGACGGTCGAATCCCATGTCTCTGCGGTGCTCCGGAAACTCCAGCTGACCAACCGTTACGAACTCGCCCACTGGGCGAGCCGGAGGCGGATCGTCTGAGCCCAGGAGCCAGGGACGGGCGACATGCCAACGGTCAATCGTGGCGGGCGCAAGACCCCGGCCCATCGCGGTAACGTTGCGGTCCCAAATCCGTGGACGTGACAAATAGCCGGAGCGAAACCGATGACCGGAATACCTTCAGAAACGCCCGCCGAGGTCCTGGCCTTCAACGAATGGGTGGCCGACCGGACCCGGCACGCGCCACCGGTGTGGGAAGTGGGCGCCGCGGCGGGCCGCCAGGCCAGGGAAGAGGGCAGGTCGCTGCTCGGTCCTCCTAGTCTCTCGCCGCGAGCCTCGGTGCGCACCATCGACGGGCCGGGAGGACCCATCCGGCTGCGGGTCATCCGCCCGGATGGAAGGCCGGCTCGGGGAATCTTCTTGCACATCCACGGGGGAGGATGGGTATGGGGCGGGCCCCATCATCACGACCCTCAGATGACGGCCCTCGCCGACGCCACAGGTCTGATATCGGTGTCCACCTCCTACCGACTGGCCCCGGAGCACCCCTACCCGGCCGGCCCCGACGACTGCGAGGCCGCGGCCCTCTGGCTGCACCGGAACGCCGTCGACGCCATCGGGCACGAGCTGGTCGCGATCGGCGGGGAGTCTGCGGGCGGGCACCTTGCCGCCGTCACCCTCGTACGGCTGCGAGACCGCCACGGCCTGACCCCCTTCCGGGCGGCGCTGCTCACTTACGGGGCCTTCGACCTGCGCGGGACACCGTCGATGAGAGCCTTCGGTGACCTGCCGATGATCCTGAACACGTCTTCGATCGAGTGGTTCGTGGAGCTGTTCGCCGGCGGCCAGGACCTCGAGAACCCCGACATCTCCCCCATCTGGTCCGACCTCCGGGGACTGCCGCCGGCGCTGTTCACCGTGGGAGCCCTCGACCCGCTGCTGGACGACTCGCTGTTCATGGCCGCCCGCTGGAAGAGCGCTGGAAACCCCGCCCCGCTCGACGTCTGGCCCGGCGCCCTGCACGCCTTCGACCTGTACGACAACGCCTACGGAAGATCCGCCCGGAACAGGATGCACGAATTCCTCAATGCTGTTCTCGGCGCGGCTCATATATACTCCAAATAGAGGCGAACCGGCTCAGCCGCCATGCACTCGGCCTCTGAAGACCTTATTTCTGTCCCCTCGCAGTTCGGAGCCTACGCCAGGATGATCAACGACCACATTCAGAATGGGATTACAATCGCAACCGAACGTTTCTGGTCTCAACATATCCTAAGTGCCGAATTCCGGGACCGTGCTACTGGCAAAGAAGTCGGCCATCGTATTGCTGACTACGTTGAAGAACAAACCGTCCGCCTGCTTGATGAGCATTTCACTACTGGGTACCAATACAATCAGCAGGGCAATCCAGTAGATCGTGGGATGGCAGACATTTGGATAAGGACCCAAGGCATCTATAATCCTCTTAATGTTAAATCAGGCGAGTCTGGTAAGAATGGTCAACCGAATATGGTGTCTCTGAAGAAGATACTCAAAGCCCTCATTCAGCACCGGATAGACTCCTACTATCTTCTGATAATCAAGTTTGACTTCGCCTGTCACGTAGCAACTGTATATCTAACAGATATCCTCGATATCCTTGAGTTTACTCACTTTGATTCTGGCCCTGGACAGATCATGCTCCGAGAATCCAGATTCTACGAAGCCATGGATGCTGGACATCAACCGAATCTTCTTTCCTTGCCTCAGAAAATCGATAGACTAATAGAGATTCTTGAGGACGGTGATCGTCGGCTCTTCGAGAACCGCAAACGAAAGACTGCCGAGTTGATCGCCCTTTCCCAGCAATACCAGACTCAAAGGCCAATTGACCAGACTGCCTTCCGGATTCGATGAGCCAAGCAAAACGCCGTCGATCTTCTAAGCGCCAGAGAGGTCAGTTTCTAACACCCCGCCCGTTAGCAAGGCGATTGGTCGACGGATTGACACTCAAAGTAGACGACCGTATTTTGGAGCCTGGATTCGGCGATGGATCCTTTCTCATTCCGCTGATTCAACGGTTTCTTGCATTCTATGAGGGATCGATTCAGGACCGACTCCGCATGGTACTATCCCGCAATATCTGGGGAGTAGAAATCGATCCAATCTTGTATGAGAAGACACTAACGCATATCGAGGAGACTGTCGGGCCATTACCTGAGCATCATAATCTCCTCCTCGGTGACTATCTTGAAGTGGAGTCGCGAACCGACGCAGCCCGATTGCCTCTTGAGTCAAACCCCCGGACTCTCTTCCTACGTGATGAATTCACACACATCATCGGTAATCCACCCTTTGGCGGTACGATCGCAGCACATTTGCAAGACCCTCTGGAGAAGGTGCTCGGTTTCCGTAATGGTATGAAGATCAAGAAAGAGACCTATTCGTGGTTTATCATTAAGAGCATGGATTTACTCAGTCCTGGTGGCCAACTGCGCTTTATCTGTAGTGACACTTTCTTGACGATCTCGACTATGAAGGGCCTACGGAATGCTTTAGCCGTGGAAGGATCCCCAAAGGTCCAACGCTTGAACGAGTTCTCGGACGAAACCTCATATCCGATGGTGGTACTAGACTGGTATAAGAATGGTCCATCCAAGGCTATACACATTGACGATCAGGCTATTGATATTGATGATGTTTACAGGACTCCTAATCTGTCATGGGGCATCACCCCAGACCTGTTGCCATACTTCAGTGACAAAAGGCTTGGCGATGTATTGGTCGCTACCAGTGGGATGACTACCGGCAACAACAGATTGTTTATTCGGGAGGCAGTAGATTCGTATATCACAGAGCCTTATCGGTTCAGTTTCGAGCAGGTACCTATAACTCTGGAGGATGAGCTCCGCAAGTCGCGTCTGGGTAGATTGTCGGACCGAAAAAGGAACGAGATTGCTGCTCTTGAGGCGTTGAATGCGACGCAGCGCGAAGTCATCGCGACAAAACGCTCGGCACCTATCGACATCAAGATGCCTCATCCGGACTATTTGCCGTACAACAAGGCTACTCGAGGCTTAGTGTATCGGCCTCCGACTCACTACATCTACTGGAAAGATGACGGTGATGCTGTACTGACGTACAAGAAGACAGGCAATTGGTATCTGCGAGGTGTCGGAGGGGCAAAGTTTTTCGGTATGGAGGGTCTTACTTGGCGTCTTGTATCGGCATATCTCGATGTACGTTTCTTGCCGTCTGGTTATATACTCGACAGTGGAGCCCCCTGCGCCTTCCCACTGCCAGGAGTTGCCAAGGATGAGATGATATTTATCATGGGATGGATGCTCACGACAGACTGCAACCGTATCCTCAAACAGGCGATTAATCACACGATGAACATTCAGGGTAAGGATGTCGAGAGGCTTCCCTATCCTATTTGGGTAGATGACGGGCGACGGTATGAGGCAATATCACTACTATCATCCATGTTGGACGAGGCTATGGGCGGACGGATAGTTACGCGCGATGATGCTGAGTTTGATGTGATTGGCTCGTTGTATAGACTTGAGTAGACTTGCTAGTCATCACTCAGATCGCTCGGGCTGTGTCGGAGATGTCGGTCGGTGGACATCAATTAGAGTCGTAGGCTTTCGCAGCGAGAACGGCCCTGAGGCAAGGTTGCAACGATCCGGGCGCCGAGTAGTCGAGAGGAGGCTGACGTGGATGTATTCGAGGTGATGCGGACGCAACGTAGCGTCAAACGCTTCAAGCCGGACCCGGTGTCAGACGATGACATCCGCACCATCCTGACCACGGCCACCTGGGCTCCCAACGGCCACAATGCGCAGCCGTGGGAGTTCATCGTCGTCAAGGACCCGGCAGTCAAGAAGCGGCTCGCCGACATCTACCGGGAAGGCCTGCAGTTCCTGCTGGACCATCCCCTCCGCATGGGTCGCACGGAGGTCGACGAGCGCACGTTCGAGAAGGTGATGATCAAGAAGTCGGTCTACTTGCGCAACCACCTCGAAGACAGCCCGGTCCTCATCGTTGTGGCGATGAACCTGGCCAAGCACAACCTTCCGCGGTACGGAGTCCTCAAGGCCATCCGCACCGAGGCGGTCTACACGTCGATCATGCCCTGCGTCCAGAACCTGATGCTGGCGGCCCGTAGCCTCGGCATCGGCACGTGCCTCACGACGGCTCTCAACATCCTCGAGGAGGACGCCAAGATCGCGCTGGGGATGCCGGAGGAGATCCAGATCATCGCCCTGATCCCGCTGGGATATCCCGCAGACGACTTCAAGCCCGTCACCAGGATTCCTGCCGAGGAGTTCACCCACTGGGACGGCTGGCAGGGCGCCTGACGACCGGCAACCGGCGAGGCGGCCTCTTCAACCCTCCCGGCGGCTGGTGAGCCAGGCACCGAACAGGACGACCCCCGTAGCTGCCCACTGTATCGAGAGCACGACCTCCGAACGGAACGTCACGCCCAGCACCATGGCGACGATCGGGATGAAGTACACGGCTACTCCCCCGCGGGTGGGGCCCACCCTGCCCACGAAGGCGGTCATGATCACGAACGCCGCGCCGGTGTGGATGACTCCGAGCACGATCACCGCGACGACCGGACCGATGCTCCAGTGCGAATCGGCCAGGCCGGCCAGGCCGAAGGGAGCGGTGACAACCGCCCCCACACCGATCGCCCTCACCATCACGGCGGGCGCCCCGTAGCGCTGCTGGAGCGGGACCGCCTGGTTGAGGGACACGCCGTAGAGGAACGTGGCCAGGACCACCAGCAGCACTCCCCAAGCGCCGGCCGTCGATTCGCGGATGGCAGGGATGCTGATGATGATCGCCCCGGCGAAGCCGAGCACGATGCCGACCGCGTTACGGCGCCGGGGAAGGGAGCGCATCAGCACGATCGCAATGGAGGTGCTGAAGATGGGTACCAGAGCGTTCAGCATCCCCGCCAGGGCCGAGTCTATGTGTTGCAGGGCTATCGGGAACAGGAGGAAGGGCACCGCGACCCAGGTGAACCCGAGGAGCACCACCCGGGGATAATCGCTCCGTTCGACCCTCCTCCGGGCTACGGGAAGGGCCGCCAGCACCAGGAAGCCCAGCGTCACCCTTACCCACGTGATCGTCGGCGGCGCCAGCGACTCCAGACCGATCTCGATGAGCAGGTAGGAGGAGCCCCATATGACAGCCACCCCGGCGAGCAAGGCCCATTCGACAAGGCCGAACGGGCCGAGTTGCGATCCCTGGGTGGTGGACAGCACGGGTCTACGACCGGAGCTACGGGAAGGTCGGGATGGCATGAGAGGAACGAGGGTACCGGGCCGCGCCCCGATACCGATCAGGACTCGCGGCGGCTGGTCAACCAGGCGCCGAACAGCACCACCGCGGTACCGATCCACTGGATCGGGAGCACGATCTCGGACCGGAAAACGGTGCCCAGCAGGATGGCGACGATCGGCAAGAAGTAGATCGCCACTCCCCCTCTGGTCGGACCCACCCGCCCGGCGAACATCACCATGAGCAGGAACCCCACCCCGGTGTTCACCAGCCCGAGCACCGTGACCGCCGCCACGGGCCCGGCTTCCCAGGCCGAGTCTCCCAACCCGGCGATGGCGAAGGGCGCGATGGCGACCGACGATATCCCCAGGACACGTGTCATCACGGCCGGGCCACCGTACCGCTGCTGCAGAGGTACGGCCAGGTTGAGTCCCAGCCCGTAGAAGGCCGCAGCCACCACGGCCAACGAGACTCCCCAGGCGGCCGCCGGCGATTCCGACGCGGCGGGAAGCCCGAGGCTGATCGCCCCCACCAGCCCCAGCAGGAGTCCCGACACCTGGCGGCTGCCGGGCAGTGTCCGCAGGAACACCATGGCGATGGTCGCGGCGAAGATCGGTATGAGGGAATTGATCATCCCCGCCAGGGCCGAATCGATGTGTTGCTGCGAGATGGGACTGAGCAGGAACGGGAAGCTTGTCCACACCAGCGCGAGAACCGTGATTCGCCGCCAATCCGCCCGGTCTACGGGGCGGCGGGTGGCCGGGAGAGCGGCCATGACCAGGAAGCCGAGCGTCACCCTCACCCAGGTGACTACTGCCGGTGAGAGGGCTTCGAGACCGATATCGATGAGCAGGTATGAGGATCCCCAGATGAGGGCGACACCGGCGAGCAGTGCCCAATCAACAGGTCCGAAAGCTCCGGGCTGCGATCCCCGTGCCGTGGAGAAGATGGGAGGCCGGCCCGATCGGCCGGGAGAGGAGGGCATCGAAGCCACGAGGGTAGCCATGACCCTCGTCCTTCTAGTCCTGGTGGGGAGCAGACCGCCCCTCCCGGACTTCTCGTGGTCCGCCGGGCGCCTCTTGGAGGCCCTTTCGTCGGGTGACATGACGGCTGCCCACTTCCCACTGCCGACGCCGATTGCATCCTCTCCGGAGTTCCGCCAACATGGAGGACATGCCGGAGTTCCGTCACTTCCGTGCCTTCGTGGAGATCGCCGCCCGGGGAAGCTTCACGTCCGGCGCCGACGCGCTGCGCCTCACCCAGTCCACCATCAGCGAACAGATCGCCGCGCTCGAGAAGGAACTCGGCACGCGCCTGTTCGAACGGGGCCGCCACGGCGCATACCTGACGGACTCCGGCCGGCGCCTGCTCGAACCCGCCCAACGGCTCCTCAGGATGGCCGCCGACATCGAGCGGCAGGCGCCCATGGGAGAGGAAAAAGGACCCGTCCTGCGGGTCGGCGCCACGATGGGGCCTCTCTTCGTACGGCTACCCGAGGTGGTGCACTCCCTGCAGAAGAAGGAGGCCGGATTGACGGTCCTGCTCAGGGACATCCCGACGGCCGAGGCCCTCCTCCAGATCGGGCTCGGGGAGCTCGACCTGGGCATTCTGAGCGTCCTCGACCGGTCATTCCACAGCGCTCTCGGGACCGGTATCGAGTCGGTGGTCCTCGCCGAGGAGGACTGGGTGATACTCGCTCCGATCGACCACGAACTGGCCGGGTTGGAGGCGGTCCCGCTCGACCGGATCCGCAACGAACCTCTGATCCTGTTCCCTAGGCCCTACGCCCTCCGGATGGTCATCGACGAGGCCTTCGCCCGATCCGGAATCAGCGTCGAGCCCACCATCGAGACCGGCTGGCTCGAGACCGCCGTCCGCTGCGTCGAGTTGGGCCTGGGGATCAGCCTGGTCCCGAGAGCCGTGACGATGGCTCAGCAAGCCGACGTCGCGGTGCTCGACATCGACGAGCCGGTGATACCGAGGAGGGTGCTGATCGCCCTCTACCGCTCCGACTCGGTCCGTTCCGATCTGGCCGAACGGTTCCTTGCCCTGTTGCGACGTCACCCGCCGTTCGGTAGTCGGTGAACCGTCGTCGGGGATACGGTGATCGTGTCGGCAGTGGTCCTGCATGGTAGGACGGTTCCGGTTACCCTCGGCCGGGCTGGACGGGTGGCGCTGAGTTAGCGCAATTCCCCGCCACCACCACCACCTGCTACATTCCCCGAATGAGACAAAACGCCTCATATAGAGCGCCACTCCATGAGCCCCTTCTTCGTGATCGGCCTGTCCAGCTTTGTAACCGTTCGGGCTGGCAACTATTTATTGTGGGTGCATCGTCGAAGTATGGGCATGCTTCTGCAACGGATAACTCATGAGACCAAGTGTACGGCGGAAAGGTTTCGGACGGGTCGCGGCTGACCTCACCATCAGCCGTGCCAAACTCGACCTGGCCCTCAGAATCATCACCGAAGACCTCGACATAGAGGACGTGCGAATCGCCCGCCTACTCGAACTCGTCTACGACGCTAGCGACGAAATCGGGCTCTTGGCCCGAAACGTGCGCGCATTAGGAGGCGGGGGCTATGAAAGGCTTCCCCCACCGAATCGCATACCGCCACCGGCGCCAACCCCCGTACATCAGTGAGGACCGGCAAACAAGCCGGCCCCCACTGACGGTTTGCGAACAGGTCAGACGTCGCAATCCTCAGTGATGTCGCTCTCCGAGGTGTGGACCTTGATGCTGCTCCTGCCATCCGAGGCTCTTACTTCTCCCGTTGACTTGTTCCGCCAGGTCCTGGTGTTGTCGCTGTCGCAGTCGAAGGCCGGGTAGGCTCTGATCTCATCGTCGTCGTACTGCCAGTAGGTGTTGGCGGTGGCTTCGGTGATCCAAAAGACGAAGCCCCACTTCCGTTGCAACCTACCGATCAGCCTGTGCCGCTGCCACGGGCCAGAGCACCAGTGGTAGCCGGTGCCCTCGATTACTTCGTATGCGACATCGAATACAGGCGGTTCAGCCCATACCGTGCAAACGACACGACCCGACGATGCCGACGCAGTCCGACTCCCTGAACCTGCCAGGAAGCTGCGAACTGCGGCCTGCTCATCAGCCGTCAACGTGCCAACCCACAGGGCAGTCTCACCCTCGTCGAGACCGGCCATCGATGATGCCCACAGGATCACCGACGAACCGTCCGGCTCCAGCGTGTAGGTAACCCCTCGGGGGTCACCACCGAAGAAGCCGGGAAGTTCCCCATCGACCGACGGACCAACAAAGTCGGCCCGCACGATCACATGCTCCGTCCGCACCGGTTGCCGGCCGGGGCCTTCGGTGGTGGCCGCGGCGGCCACCGCACTCCCCACCAATGCAGCAATCAAGATCGCTGTCAGAGTCTGTTTGCGTATCACCCAGAACTCCCTTCCATCGGTCACAACAATATAGAGTATAGACTAGTCCGATAGATAGGGTGTGTCTGGTTGGAACTTTTCTGGTTTGGGATAGAAACGTTTACCGAAACAGCTTGTATGTGCCGGCCAGGTACTCGGCGTACTTCAGAGGCATCACCAGGGGATCCAGTACCGCCACGGCCGGAACCTGTTCGGCCACCCGACCGAGCATTCCGGACCACAGGGAGCAGGCGAAGAACACCGATGCCGCCCCATCCTCCACCACTGCTCGCCGGGCTTGCTCGATACCGTCCTCGATGAGCGCCCGTCCCATCTCTGCCATCACGATGTCCCGGAGCTTCCCGACGTCGGTGGCGAACAGCCTCTCGGCGGTCTCGGGATCCGGATGGGAGAAGTCCGCCATCCGGACGTTGACCATGCCGGGGGTGAAACCGTGAGCAGCGGCCCGGGGCGCCCACGTGTCGATCTTGTACCCGCTCGCGATGATGGTCAGCGGCCCCATTGCCGGGGCGGTGTGGGAGAGGGCCTCGAACGGCCCCGTAACCGGGATACCGACCATGTGCTTGGCTTCCCGGACCAGCGGATCGGACGTGCACGCCGTGGCGACCACGTCGAACCCGTCCTTCTCGGCCGCGACCACGGCCTCGAAGAACTCGTCCCGCCACAGGTCGGTGTCCGGGACGAAGGGCGTCTCCGGCAGACCGGGTAAATGGCGCACGCCGATCTCGGTACCCGGAGCCGCGGCAGGGCCGAGAACCTCGAGCGTCCACTGGTTGTACATGTCGGTGCCCATCGGATGGATGAACAAGATGCGGGCCGGCAGGGTCGCCTCCCTCGCTTTCCGATGATGTTCCGAGCTTAGGAGATTGCCGGCGACCGGATCATTCCAAACCTCAGAGACCACCGGTTGCGTACACGACCTGGCCGGACATGTAGCTGCTGTCCGGACCTGCCAGGAAGTCGACAACCGACGCCACCTCCTCCGGCTGGCCGATCCGTCCCAGGGCCGATGCGGCCGCTGCACGGCCTGCGAACTCCTCCCAGTCGAGACCTCTCTGTACGGCGCCGTCCCGGGTCATGCGGGTGTCTATGAAACCGGGCGCCACGGCGTTGACCCGGATGCCCTCGGGCCCGAACTCCCTAGCGAGGGAGCGGGTGAGACCCATGATGCCCGCCTTGGCCGCTCCGTAGTTGGCATGGCCGGCTATCCCGCGGGCGGCGATCGAGGAGATGAGCACCACGCTCGGGTTCGACGACTCTCGCAGGGCGGGTAGCGAGGCTCTGACCAGGGCGAAGGATCCGGTCAGGTGGACATCCAGGACGGAGGACCAGGCCGCCACGGACATCTCCTCCAGATCAGCTCCGACCATGTTCCCGGCTGCCGCCACCACGGTGTCCAGACCCCCCATCGTGGCGACCAGGCTGTCCACAGCGTCCCGGACCCCGTCCACGTCGGTGACATCGACAACCCGCACTTCCGAATTCCTCCCCGCGGCCCGAAGGTCCGCCGCGACCCGCTCGGCCGGACCCCGGTCACGGTCGATCACTCCGATCGCGCGGAACCGGTCGGCGAGCTGTAGGCAGATGGCAGCCCCGATCCCGCGGCCTCCCCCCGAGACGATGGCCACCCCGCTCACCGGAGTAACCATCCTCCATCCACGACCAGCGTCTGGCCGGTTATCCAACGGGCCTTCCCGGACGCGAGGAACAGGATGGCGTCAACCACATCTCCGACGGTGCCATGACCGAGCGGCATCGGCACTTCGGGCTGCTCCGGCGGGGTGCCGTAGAGGTTTGTCGGCACCGGCCCCGGCGCCACGCCGTTCACCCGCACACCTTGGGGCGCCAACTCCCGGGCCGCGGACCGGGTCATCTGGATGACCGCGCCCTTGCTGGTGTCGTAAGCGATCTCGGGTATCGGTGATGGGTAGAGACCCACCACCGAAGCGACGTTGACGATCGCTCCCCCACCCCGCGCCGTCATCTGCCGGGCCGCCTCCCGCAGGCAAAGGAAACTGCCGCGGGTGTTGATGTTGAGGACCCGGTCCCAGTCCTCGTCGGCGTGGTCGACCAAGGGAAGGGAGAGGCCGATGCCTGCGGCGTTGACCAGCACCTCGCATCCTCCCATTCCTTCCACCTGCGAGAACGCGGACACGATGTCGGGGCCCGAAGCCATATCGGCAACGGCTGTCACGCATCGGGTCGGATCCTCCAGTTCGGAGCACAGATCGTCCAGTCCGGCCCGGTTCAGGTCCATGGCGAACACCGTGGCTCCCTGGCGGTGGAACGCCACCGCCGTAGCGCGCCCGATCCCGCCGGCAGCCCCCGTAACCACCACCACTCCCCGGGGCATGCCGGTCACGATTCGTCCAGACGGAACAGGCGCAGGGCGTTCTTCCGCATGACCTTGCGCAACACCTCGTCGGAGAGCCCGAACCCGAGATAGCGATCGATGGTCTCCTGGATCGGGCAGAACGGGTATCCGGTGGCGAACAGGAAGCGGTCCTGTAGAAAGGTGGCGATCCCCTTCACGTAGTCCGCCTCACCCGGCAGGCCCGGGAAGTACACGTCGGGAAGCATCCAGACGTTGGCGCGGCGGAAGGCCACCCCTAGGGCCGCCTGCGCGTAGGGCCACCCTCCGTGGACGTTGACCACGGTCAACTCGGGGAAACGAACGGCCACCCGGTCGATCCTCGCCGGATCCGAGAAGCTCAGGTCAGGGCCCGTCTCACCACCTCCCATGACCAGGGCGGGCACACCGGCGGCGACGCAGGCCTCGTAGACAGGGTTGATGATGGGGTCATCAACGTAGGTAGGCGTGTCGCAGATCCCCGGTTCGAGCACTATGCCCCGGGCCCCCCGATCGACCAGCGTCTGAACCGATCCGGCAGCGTCCTCCTCCATCGGATCGACCGCCGCGTACACGTAGAAGAGGTCGGCGTTCTGCTCCCCCGCATCGAATACGGGATCGTTGCCCTTACCACCCCACCATTTGTTGGGAACCCGGGCGGGAACCCCCGCCCGCACGATTCCCGCCTCCCGGACCTCAGCCAGGTAGCCATCGAGGTCGGCCTGCCGCATGGCCGGAGTGATCGTCCAACCCCGGGCGGCCACGTTTCGCAGGGTCCGGGGAAGGTTGGTGTACGTGCGGTCCTCGATGAACGCTCTGATGGGCGGCCGGGACCGGGCGTCGATGATTCCCTCGGGCACGATGTCCGTCACCCGCGACATCGTCCGACCCGGTAGTAGCCGGTAAGTCCGGTCATCTGCCCCTCCCTCAGTTGTTCGTCGCGCGGGTTGGCATGAGGGTACCGAACGATCGCGATCCTCCAGGCGGTTCCGGATCTTCAGCCGAGGCCGAGAGACCGGGCGAGGAACCTTGCCATCTGTCCTCGAGTAACCGCTTCGGCGGGGCAGTAGAGCGGCGGATCCGTCTGGCAACCGACGGTGACTCCGGCCGCTGCGAGGGAATCGATGGCGTCCCCGTGGGTGCTTCCGCCGGTGTCGCCGAATCCTGCCGGTGCAGCGGATTGGAGGTCGAGGGCGCGCACCAGGAACGACGCCGTCTGTGCCCGCGAGACCGGCTCTTCGGGGCAGAAACGTAGCGGCTCGATATCGCATCCTTTGGTGATCCGTAGCTCCGCAAGCCGCTCGACATAGGGCATCCACCACTCATCCGCACCCACGTCGTCGAACGACGACCTGCTGACCGCGGGCGGGTCTCGGCCGTCGATTGCCCGCACGAGCCACACCGCCATGGTCCATCGCTCGATCGCATCGTTGGGACAGATGCGATTGGCGGCGCATTCGGTGCGGTCCAGGATCCCCCGTCCGGCCAGGGCTTCCAGCGCTGCCGCATGAGAACTCCCTGTCGTGTCCACAAAACGGGCACAGATCCCTACGCCCGTGCTCGGCAGGCTCTCCACGATGGACCGGGGCACGCATAAGTCGTTGCCGGAGAAGTCGAGCCGGACGAGCTCGCTTAACTGGCCGACCTCTCCGGGTATCGACCCCGTCAAACCGTTACCTAACGGTCCGCTCAGGTCGATCCCCGTCACCCGTCCGTCGGGGTCCGTGGCCACACCGTGCCACCGGTTCAGGGGCGCGGCGGTCTTCCAGCCCCACGCGTTGAACCAGGCGTCCCCTCCGGTGCTGTCGAACAACGCTACGAGCGCCGCGTGATCTCCCGCATGGACAGGAATACCCGCCGGGGCGGACCCGTACGTGTAGTTAGCGGCGGCGTTGAGTAGGGTCCTGCGCAGGCGGTTACAGCTCCCGAGGAGGATGATCGCGGGTTCGTTCACGATCATCGCGAACGTGATCGTCTCGCCGTTGGCCGCCACGGCGGTCCCCGCCAGAGCGGTCACATCGTTCAACGTTCCCGTCTTGGCTCTCACCACATTGAGCTGATCGTCGCCTCCTCCGAGCCGGGCCGGCGCGCAAGTACGTAGCGTCCCGACCTCACCCGCTACGGACAGACCCTCCACCACAGGTGAGCCCGGGCCCGCCTGCGTCAGCAATCCGGCGACTGCCGCGCAGGTGAGGCGGTTGGAGTAGGAAAGTCCCGAGCCGTCGGCTATCACCAGCCCGGCCGCCAACGGCCCCAGCTGCCTGCGGAGAAGATCCTGCACGCCCGCCACCGCCGACGCGCGGTCCGAGCCCCCGGTGCGGCGGCCGATTTCCTTCAGCACCATCTCCGCGATGGTGTTGTCGGAGTAGGTCAGCATTCGGGCGAGTATCTCGGACAGCGGCGGCGACTCGACAGCGCCGAGCATCGTCCGCTCGTCCGGCGCCGGCGCCATGCCCGCTACAGGCGTCCGTGTGATCACCATCCCCCGTGCCTCGAGAAGGTCGTCGAATACGGAGGCTGCGTGCTGGGCAGGAACAGCCGCTCGGACGTTCCCGCGTCGACCCTGGCCCGACGGCATCGGGGTATACGACCTGTATCCGCTGTTGAGGAGCAGGGCTGATAGCGGCCCGGCGTTGTTCGAGGTCACGTACGAGCGTTTCCACACGGGGTCCGTGCCCCCGGAGAGGAACTCCTGCGTGTAGTCGCGTTGCTTGTGGGGGAACCACGACTCGTCTCCCACCAGCCGGCCCTCGATTCTCGTGACACCGTGGGCCGCGAGAGCTGCGAACACGCGGTCAGCCAGCTTCGTGATGTCGGTGTAGGCGACAGGTTCTCGAAAGCTGCTGACGTGACGGGGCGTCGAAAGCACCGGATCGCCCTGCCCGATGAGGTATACGTCGCCCTTCAAGACGCCATCGGCTACCGACTCCAGGGCGTCGGCACGGACGAACACCTCAGTGGAGTAGACCTCGTCGGGGGCGATTACCTCGAGAGCAGCGGAGGCTACGGCCACCTTCATCAACGACGCCGGGACGAGGCTGGTGCGGGATCGCGACTCGAAGATCAACTCGTCATCGAGCATCACCGACAGGCACATCGAGTCGGAAGCCTCTTGCAGGGAGAGCACGGCCGAGAACTCCCTCGCCAGACGATCCCTCTCCGCCTGGGCAACCGGCGATCCACCCGCAGATGCGCCGTAAGCGGCCGCGGGCGGGATCACCAGAGTGACGACCACCAGCAGCGCGACGGCGCTCAGGATTCCGGTCCATCGATTCCAGCTTTTCCGGAGTGCCCTCGGCGGTCCGTCCAGACCTTTCATCCCACTTCCCCGCGCAGAGCCGGATCCGAGGCGACCCAGCAGCGTGACGAGTGGCCTTCCGCCAGCTCATCCAGAGACGGCTCTTCGCTCGAGCAACGGTCGATGGCCACCGGGCAGCGGGGGACGAAGCGGCATCCCACGGACGGAATCGCCTCCCGCATCGTGCCACGCGCCTGCCCGTGGTCGCCGGTGACCACCGATGCCGCTGATACGAGCAACTGCGTATAGGGATGGGTGGGTCGGTCTGACACCTCCCCGCCGGGACCCTCCTCGACCGCCGTGCCCGCGTACATGACCACGATTCGGTCGGACAGGTGGCGTACGACGGGCAGCGAGTGGCTGATGAACAACATGGCCATCGACCGCTGTCTGTTTATCTCGAGCAGCAGGTTGAGTATCTGGGCCTGGACCGACACGTCCAAGGCCGACACGGGTTCGTCACAGACGAGCAGGGAGGGTTCGAGCGCGAGGGCCCTGGCGATGTTCACCCGCTGCGCCTGTCCACCCGACAGCTGGTGGGGGTAGCGGTCTACCAGCGACGGATCGAGGTGGACATCGGCCATCAACTCCCTCACTCGCTCGGCGCGCGATTTGGAGTTCCCCCTGCGGTGGATCACCAGGGGCTCGGCAACCAGCCACCCCACCCTCTTGCGGCTGTCGAGCGCCTGGAAGGGATGCTGGAAGACCGCCTGCACGGCTTGCCGGTATCGAGCCTCCTCCTTATCCAACCACTCCCCCACGTCGCGGCCCAGGAAGCGGATACGGCCCGCGTCGGCGTGCTCCAGACCGAGCACCAGGTTGGCGATCGTGGACTTCCCGGAACCCGACTCCCCTACGAGACCGACCACTTCGCCCTTACCTACCGCCATCGACATCCTCCGAACGGCGCGGACCGGGCCGCGGTCCGTGACGAACGTCTTGTCCACGCCCGTCAACTCGAGTAGGGAGGTCATGTCGCGATCAACGTCGAGGACGCGGCGGGAGGGCAAGCCGCAAGGGTGGCGTCGATCGGCATCAACTCCGGCTCGACCCGACGGCAGTCATCCACGACGAGGCGGCACCTGGGAGCGAAGGGACATCCGGTGGCAGGGAGATGGCCCGGCTCCATCGACGGCAGCGGGGTCTTGCGATCCCGGTCGAGACGGGGTACCGAGTCCAGCAGCCCCCGTGTGTACGGGTGGACAGCCGAGCCGAGGACGGCGGCCTGGGCGCCCTGCTCCACCACCTTTCCCCCGTAGAGAACCATCACATCGTCCGCGACGCGGGCGACCACGCTGAGGTCGTGGCTGATGATCAGCATCGCCAGGTCCGCTTCGGACCTCAGCTCCGCAAGGATGGCCAGTATCTCGGACTGGACGGTGCTGTCAAGGGCGCTGGTCGGCTCGTCGGCTATGAGCAGGGCCGGTTCGATGATGACCGCGACGGCGATCGAAACCCTTTGCAGCATTCCTCCGCTGAGCTGGTGGGGCAGGTCCGCCAGACGCCTCTCGGGATCTTCGAAGCCCACCCGGCCCAGCAGGTCCAGCAGCTCGGGCATCCGTCCGGCATGACCCGCCGCCGACATCGCGTCCCGAACCTGGGCGATCATCGTCCGGGTGGGATTCCACGAGTTGATCGGAGACTGGAAGATAAACGAGATGTCGGTACGCCGCAGCTGCCTCCACCTCCGCCTTCCCGCCGCGAGCAGGTTCTCCCCGTTGATCTCCAGCCGGGAGGCGCGTCGCCGCGCTCGGGGGTCGAGCAACCCGGCCAGAGCCAGGGCCAGGGTGGTCTTCCCGCTCCCCGATTCCCCCACCACCGCCAGCGTGCGGCCGGACTCTATCTCGAGGGACACGCCCTTGACCGCCGGCCGCCCGGCGCCCGGATAGGTGACCGTAAGGTCCTCCACCGTCACCAGGCTCACGAGGTGGACCTCTTCCTGAGGGCTTCGCCGAGCAGCACGAAGTTGAGCACGGTCAGGAAGATGACCGCACCGGGGAACACCGCGTACCACCAGGCGGTGAGGGCGAACTGCTTGGAGTCGGCCACCATCCGTCCCCACTCGGGGAGCGGAGGGGTGGCGCCCAGTCCGAGGAAGGCCAAGCCGGTCAGGGCCACCAGCGCATTGCCGATATCCAGGGTGAGACGGACCAGCAGCTGGCTGTAGGTGTGGGGGATGACGTGCCAGCGCAGTATCTGGCCGCGTCTCGCACCAAGCGTGGTGGCCGCCCTGATGTGGTAGTCGTTGAGGATCGACTTGACCTGACCCCGGATCATCCGGGCGTAGCTCGGCCACCAGAGCAGCGATAGGGCCACGATCGTGGAGGTCAGCCCCCGGCCCAGCGAGGCGGCCACGGCCATGGCGAACACCAGGTAGGGGAAAGCCAGGAAGACGTCCACGGTCCTCATCAGCAGGCGGTCGAGGATCCCCCCGTACCAGGCGGCCAGCGACCCGTAGATCGTCCCCACCACCACCGCGACGGTGATGATGAGGACGGCGGAGCCGATCGAGTAGCGGGCCCCGTGGATCACCCGTGACAGGATGTCGCGGCCGGCGTCGTCGGTGCCGAAAAGGTTGCCGGACTGGGGTGCGGTGAAGCGGTTCCCGATGTCCAGGGTGTAGGGATCTCCGGGCGCAAGCAGGCCGGGGATGAACACCAGAGCCGCCAGGACCACGACGGTGGCCGCCGACCACCAGACGACGCCCCGTCCCGCCTTCCGGGTCTGGGACGTAGTGTCCGCGGTGGCGGGAAGCTCGACGACGCTCACCGGGCTTCTCTGATCCGGGGATCGAGCAGCGGGTAGATCTGGCCGACCAGCGCGTTGACCAGGACGAAGCCGGCCGTGGCCAGCACCGTAATAGCCATGATGGCGTTGTAGTCGAAGGACTGGAAGGATCTGAAGGCGTACAGACCGATCCCCGGCCACGAGAAGATCACCTCCACGATCACCACCCCGCCCAGCAACCATCCCAGCTGCAGACCGAGCATGGTGACCACCGGGTTGAGTGCGTTGCGGAGCGCGTCCACCATCACCACCCTCCACTCGGAGAGCCCCCGCGCCCTCGCCGCCCGGACGTACTCCCGGTCGAGCTGGTCGGCAAGTGAGGACCGCATCAGCGCGATGGTGAGGGCGATGTTGTGGATCACGATGGTCATCACGGGAAGGAACAGCACTCGAGCGGCCTCCCACATGGCCGGCGGGCTGCGGGCGATCAGGGCGTCCAGCAGGCCGGCGCCGGTGACCTCGGCGATCCCGGCTGCCGCGTGGTTGAGGTTGCCGGCCACGGGGAACCAACCGAGCCGGGCGGCCAGCACGATCTGGAGCAACAAACCCACCCAGAACACCGGGACGGCGGAACCGGCCACCGCCACCGCTCGCAGGAGGATGGCGTGCACCCCCCTCGGCCAGTAGGCCCAGATAATTCCCGCCAGGATGCCCAGCGAAGCGAAGATCGCGAAGGACACCACGATGAGCTCGATGGAGGCGGGAAGGGCCTCGACTACGTCATCGAGGATCGGCCCCCGGGCCCGGATCGAGTCGCCGAAGTCCCCCCTGACCAGACCGGCGATGTAGCGCACGTATTGCACCATCACCGGATCGTCCAGGCCCATGTCCTGGCGCACCCGCTCCACCTGTTCGGGACCGGCCTCGAGCCCCGCCGCCAGCCGGGCCGGATCGGCGGGCACGATCCGGGAGAGCGCGAAGGTGATGGAGACGGCCACGAGAACCACTAGCAGCAGCCATACGACCCCCTTGACGAACCGCGCCAAGCGACCGGCGCCGAAGCTAGGAGGGTACTGAGAAATGGCCATCTGGCCCGATGGTCGGCGATGACCTAGGTCGATGTACCGCGGGCCAATCTATCTCCATCTTTTTCAGCACCCTCCCTACCCGGCGCCGGTCCTGTCTCCTCTGGGTAACGCCCTTACGTCACCCGCCCATTTCCGTGTTGCGAGCGTGGAAGAACCGGGTCTGGACCACGAAGTCGAGCGGCTCGAACAGGAGCTCCCACTTCTCCAGAACCGGCTGGTAGATGATCGGCTGCGGCATCCAGATGGCCACCTGATCGGCGATGATCTGGTCCTGTATCCGGCGCAGGACCAAGCCTCGCTCCTCGTCGTCGGTAATACCGGACACACCGGCGGTCAGCTCGTCCACCATCTCGTTGGAGTAGTAGGCCCAGTTGTAGCCGCCCTCGTCAGCCCAGGCCTCGGTCACGTACGCCGACTTGAGCACCGTGGACGGATCCGTCGACGTCATGTTGAGGATCAGGTACGCCAGGTCGGTGGTCGTGTCGGGGCTCTTGGTCAGCTGGACCAGCTCCGGCCATCCGACCAGCTGCACGTCCACGCCAATGCCGATCTCCTTCAGGTTCTCGGTGATCAACGTCCCGAAGAACGCCTCGTAGGAGAGGAACTGCAGGCCTGCGTAACTGATGGTGAACAGGATGTTGTCGGGACCGCCGTCCGGATACCCGGCCTCGGCCATCAGGGCCCGGGCCTGGTCGAGATCCTGGCGGATCACGTCGGGTACCGGTCCGATCTCGGCGTTGGGGGGCAGCGGCCCGGTGGTCGGCTCGGCCCGCCCGTTGAGGTAGGTGATCCATCCGTCGTAGTCGACAGCCAGCGCGATAGCCTTGCGTACCCGCACGTCTGAGATCGGTCCGTCCGCCAGCTGGTTGAAGACCACCGTCCCCAACCCGAAGCGGGGCTGGATCAGGGCCTTGACCCCGTCACAGGCCACAGCCTGGTCCACGAGATCGGGGCCGATACCGCCGATCGAGTCGACCTCGCCCTGGCACATGAGCAACACGGCCGTCGAGGCGTCCGGGTCCGTCCGGAGGGTGACCCTCGTGGGCGTGCCCGGCTCGAACGGCCGCCAGTAGTCGGTGAATCCGTTGAGGGTGATCATGTCCGCCGCCAGCGTGTCGAGCACGTACGGACCGGAGCCCGCCTCGTTCTCGGCGAACCAGGCTTCGGCCCACGGATCGTCGGCGGTGGCGTTGGCCTCGATGGCCTCGGCGGAGACGATCGGCACCTTGGGCAGCAGGCCGGTGAAGAACGTGTCGGGCTGGCCGAGGGTGATCTGGACCTCGTAGGGTCCGGTCGCCTCGTAGCCCACCACGTTCCGTAGCGGGGTGGCGGGACCCTGGCCGATGGCCTGGATCCGCTCCAGGCTCTTCACCACGTCGGTCGAGTCGAAGGGGTTGCCGTCGTGGAAGTTCACATCTTCGCGCAGCGTGAAGGTGTAGGTAAGACCGTCCTCGGTCGACCACTCGCTGGCCAGCGCAGGCTGGGCGACCGCCGGCTGGGAGCCGGGCGGGTACTCGAGCAGCGTGTCGTAGGCGCTGCGTACGAACAACATTCCGTCGGACGACCAGGCCACAGCCGGGTCGAGGCTGGCGGTCTGGGCGATGTTCGAGAATACGAACGGTATGTCCTCGAGGACCTGGGGCCGCACGAGTCCCGGCGCCACGGTGGTCGTGGTGCCCTCCGTCGCGAGGGTGGCCTCCACTTCCTCCTCAGGCATCTCCTCGCCGGACTCCTCCATCATGGCTTCGGTGGTGGTAGTCGCTGCCTGGGTCGCTTCGGTGGCGGCTGCCTGGGTCGCCTGAGTCGCCGGAGCTTCGTCCGCGGCGTCATCGCCGCCACATGCCGTGGCGACCATGGCGAGGACGGCAAGGATCGCCACCCATTTGAAATGCCTGAGCCGATAACTGCCTAAGTTCATGTTCTGTCCTCCCTGTGTTCGATTGCCGGACGCGAGCGCCGCGGCGGTGTCTCTTCTCTCGCTTACACGATCCTCCTAAGGATCCGGGCGGGGTCCGTACGCTTTGAGCCTCTTGGCCCGCTCATTCTTGCACATCGATCCAGGACGAGTAATAGCCGTCGGTAAGGTCGTCCGTCACCGCCTCGGGATCGCGCGCGGCGGGATCCCCGTAGCCCCCGCCCCCGCCGGTCTCCACCACCAGCACGCTATGAGCGGGAAGCCGGCGCGGGGGGGTCTTGAGAATCGTCTCGGATGTGCCGCCGATCGTCAGCGTGCCGGTAGTGGCCCTGCCGGGGCGGCCTCCGTGCAGCCCCCAGGCCGGCACCTGCGAACGCTCGAGCCACAGGGTCAGGTTCATGCCGTCAGCCAGGGTCTCGTACTCGCGCACGATCCCCAGCCCTCCCCGGTGCTTCCCGATGCCGCCCGAGTCCTCCCTGAGGCCGTAGCGCCGGACCATCAGGGGATACTTGGTCTCCACCACCTCCACGGGGATGTTCTTGAGGTCCCCGGCGCCGTAGTTGATCATCCCGTTGGCGCCGTCGGACCGGGATGACGCTCCCCAGCCGACTGCGGTGGCGTCGGCGGTGACGAACTGCGAGCCGTCCTCGCGGCGCCCGACGAAGGTGACGTTCATCGGGTCGGCCGTCTGACCTGCCACCACCTCGTCCGGAAGCACGTCGGCGAGCGCCCTGATGACTAAGTCGATCATCAGGCCGAGGGGCGGGTAGTAGTAGATGGTCCCGTGGGGCTCGGAGACGTTGAACACTGTGTTCTCGGGCGCCACCACCTCCAGATTCCGGAACGTTCCACCGGTCACCGGCACGTTGGGGTTGATGAGGCACTTGTAGGCGAGGCGCGCCCCCGCGAGGGTTCCGGGCATCGGCGAGTTGACCGGCCCGTGCGTAGGGCCGCTCGACCCGTCGAGGTCGATGGTCATCCGGTCACCCTCTATCCGCACGGCAACGCACACGTCGACCAGCGGCAGGCCGGGACCACCGGAGTCCATGTGGGCGGCGGCCCGGTAGAGACCGTCAGGGATGGCCTGCACCGCCTCCCGGTCCAGGTGTTCGCACTGGGCGAATATCTGGTCGGCGGCCCGCTCCACGGTGTCGGTCCCGAAGCGCTCGTGCAGGGCCACCAGCTGGTGCTCGCCGGTGCGGCAGGCGGCGATCTGGGCATGGAGGTCACCCCAGACCGAACGGGGCAGGCGGCTGTTCCGGGTTATGTAGTCGATGACCTCCCGGACGGGCTCGCCAGCCCGGTAGACGGCTGTGGGTCCGAAGCGGTATCCCTCCTGGTATATCTCGGTGGTGTCCACCGGCCGGCCCGCTTCCTTGGCCCCGATGTCCAGCCAGTGGGCCTTGGTGGCCCCGAAACCGATGAGCGTGTCCCCGAGGAACACCGGGGAGAAGATGTTGACGTCGTAGGTGTGGCTACCCACCAGATACGGATCGTTGACCATGTACACGTCGCCGGGGACGTAGCCGTCCGTCCCACCGAGGAGCTCGGTGGTGACCTTGATACCGAGCTCCAGGTTGCCGAGGAACATCGGGAGGCCCGGCGACTGGCCCAGCAGGCGGCCCCGGCGGTCGAAGATGCCCACCGAGCAGTCCTTCATCTCGTAGATGATCGGGGTGTAGGCGGACCGGAACAGGTTCTTGTTCATCTGGCGGGCGATCGACAGGAAGGCGTTGCGGATGACCTCCACGGTCACCGGATCGACCAAACCGGGGTCGGGCGAGCCGGCCGGACCGCCGAGCAGATCCATCCTGCGTTCCATCAACTACCGCCCCTCTCCATCACCAGGTGGCCTCGATCCGACGTGGCGGCCCGCCATCCGGGCGGCACCAGCGTGGTGCAACCGGATTCCAGCACGATGGCGGGACCGTCGAGCTCCTGGCTGCGGCCCATGTCGGCCCGCCGGTACACGTCCGTCGGCTCCGGTCCGCTACCGAAGTCGGCCGGGAGGGTCATCAAGGCCCGGGCGGGAGACGATCCGGGCAGGAGGGGAAGATCGGTGGGGCGGCGCAGGCCGACCGCCGAGACACGCACGCTCACGAGTTCGACAGCTTCCCCCGGGTTGGAGTGTCCGTATCTGGCCTGGTAGGCGGCATGAAAGTCGGCAGCCACCCGAGCCGGGTCGTCGAGCCCCTGAGCATCGTGGATGGGTACGGTCAGCGTGTACTCCTGCCCGAAGTAACGGAGGTCGACAGAGGGGCGGAAGTCCATGTCGGAGGCCTCGACCCCGTCCTCTGCGAGCAACGTCCGGCCTTCGCCCCTCAGATCCTCGAAGGCGGACCCGACCACCTCGTGGTCGAGAGAATCGAAGCGTCCGTAGAGGGACCGCGCCAGATCGTGACGCACGTCCGCCTGGAGCATCCCCCACGCCGACAGTACCCCCGGAGCGTGGGGCACGATCACCCGTGACATGCCCATCTCATCGGCCAGAGCGGCGGCATGGAGCGGCCCTGCTCCGCCGAAGGCCAGCAGGTCGAAGTCCCGCGGGTCGATACCCCGCCCGACAGTGATCTCGCGGATGCCGTCGGCCATCATGGCGTTGACGACCTCTATGGCGCCCAGCGCCAGTTCGCGGGCATCGAGCCCCAATTCGGCCGCTACCTTCTCCAGCGCGGCCTCGGCCGCCTCGAGGTCCAGATCGAGCGCACCGGCGAACCTGGCTATCTCGGGGATCCGCCCGAGGAGCGCGTTGGCGTCGGTGACGGTTGCGCTCACCCCGCCGTGCCCGTAGCAGGCCGGGCCGGGCATGGCGCCGGCCGATGCAGGTCCCACCCGGAGACCGCCCGCTTCGACCCAGATTATGGATCCCCCGCCCGCGCCCAGGGAGTGGATGGCCACAGAGGGGGTGAGTACGGGGTGGCCCTCTATCTCCACCTCGCTGTCGATGTCGGCGCGACCGTCAACCACCAGCGAGACATCGAAGGAGGTCCCGCCCATGTCGACACAGATCAGCTGGTTCGATTCGATGGCACCGCCGATCGCCTCCGAGGCCACCGTTCCTCCCACCGGCCCGGAGAACAGGGTCTGGGCGGCTCTACGGAGCCCGGTCTGGGCGGTCATCACCCCACCGTTCGACTGCATCACGTGGAGCGGTGACCGGAGCCCGCCCTCGGCCAGGCGCAACTCCAGGGCCTCCAAGTAGTCCCTGATCCTGGGGGTCACGTAGGCGGACACCAGGGTGGTGGACCAGCGCTCGTACTCCCTCCACTCGGCCGTGACCTCGTGGGAGGCCACCACGCTCGTGCCGGGGAGCTCTTCCCGCAGGATGGCGGCGGCCTCCTGCTCGTGAGCGGGCCACCGGAACGAGTGCATGAAGCAGACCGCCACCGATTCGTAACGCCCACGCAGCCTCCCGGCCAGGTCGCGGATCCCGGTGCTGTCGAGGGGCGTGCGGATCGTCCCGTCGGCCAGGGTCCGCTCCTCGACCTCGAAGATATCGCGGCGCCGGAGAAGGAGTTCGGGGCGCCGGTAGTGGATGTTGTACATCTCGGGCCGGCTGGCCCGACCGATCTCGTACACGTCACGGAACCCGCCGGTGACCACCAGGGCCATCGAGGCGCCGTTGCGCTGGAGGAGCGCGTTCAGGGCGGTGGTGGTCCCGTGGATGAAGTCCCTCACCTCGGGAAGGGATACCTCCATGAGGGAGACGGCCTGCATGACTCCGGCATCCTGGGCTCCGGCGATGGAAAGCGCCTTGGCGCTCTCGGTCCTGCCGTCGGGCCAGGTGGCGACTGCGTCGGTAAAGGTCCCGCCTATGTCTACGGCGACGCGCACGCCCGGATCGCGGCGGGGTCCGCTCACAAGGAGCCCTTCATCTCGGGCGTCAGTCGCTGGAAGGCCTCCACGTACTCCACCTCCGGGCCGGCGCCGATATAACGAGCCTGGAACGCCCGCTGCCGGGCCCGCTCCGTGTAATGGTCCCGCAGGTAGGTCTGGGCGCCCATCGCCTCCAAGGCCTTGGCCTTGACCGGCCACACGGGGGTGATGTCAATGAAGGTGTCGGGTTTGAAGTCGCACAGGTCGGGTTGATGGGGCTCGAACGCGTACATGGCCGGCGGGGGGATGGTGGGGAAGGCGGCCGGTACCCCGCCCGCGCCCATGGCGAGCAGCCGGACCCGCTGCGACGCCTGGGAAGCAACCGGGTGGTCGGGATTGAAGGGATCGTTGGGAGCATGGATCAGCACGACGTCGGGAACGGTCTCGATGAACAGGTCAACCAGGCGTTGCGTGGCTTGGTGGTCGATCACCAGCGGGTAGTCGCCCAGGTCGAGAGCCACGAAGTCGGCGTCGAGGACCGACGCCGCCGCGGTGGCCTCCTCGCGCCGTATCCGCCGCACCGCCTCCAGCGTCTGGCCGGGCTGGCGCCACAGGGCGCCGGACTCCCCGCGCTCCCCGTAGGAAAGGGAGACCACGGTGGCCCTTCCACCGGCCGCGGTGTGCGTGGCGACAGCCCCCGAGGCCCGCCACACGAAGTCGGCGGCGTGGGCACTGATCACCAGCATCGAATGGGCCACGGATCAGCTCCAGATGGTCGCGCACATGGCGGTGCCGGTTCCCGCCTCGGTGCGGTAGCCGGGCACGTAGGACACCAGTTCCATATCGAGACTCTCGCAGGCGCCGCCGACCGCGATCCAGCACAGTCCCTCGGACGTTCCGGACACGAAGTCCTCCGCCTCGAGCTCGGCGATCCGGCCGTCGTCCCCCGACGCCACGGCTTCCAGCATGCGGCGATCAATCGACTCGTCGATCACGAAGTGGCTCAGCCCTCCCGAGGCGACCACGGCCACCCGGATGTCCTCCGGGTAGGCGGCGATCGACGCCGCCAATGCCTTGCCGAGCTCCCAGCACCGGACCGGCGTGGGCGTGTTGGGCGGGAAATAGGTGTTGAGGATCACCGGGACCATGGGGATCGGATCCCGGTCACGGTCCATCAGGCGGTTGCGGATGGCGATGAAGGGATGGCCGGCCGACTGCCCTTCGGGCGCCGCGTTCACCTGGGCCACGTCGAAGCCGCGGCGGTTGAGATCGGTGATCAGGAACTGTCCCATCTCGGCGTCGCACGGGTAGGTCTCGGGCTGCTCCCCGAACAGCGCCCAGGCGGCGGGTTCCACCGCCGGGAAGATCCACTCGGGCGGGAAGGCGTCGATGGTCTCCCCCCAGTAGACCGCGATGGTGGGCATGCTCTGCTCGGAGAAGAGTTCGTGGTGGTCGTCCCCCACGATCACCACCACGTCGGGCCGGGCCTCGGCCAGAGCGGCCGCCAGTCGAGCCACCCCCGCGTTGATCCGCTCGTACTTCTCGGCCCAGACCTCGTCGTTGACCTGCTCGGCGACACCCTCGGAGGCCCGCGCCGCCACCAGGTCCTGGTAGTCCCACCGCTTGCGCTTCCAAATCAGGGGGAACGCCGTGGCATCCCTCGACGCGTACTCCGCCCAGTGATCGCTGGACATGCTCATCTGGGGAGTGTGCGAAACACCGAGTCCCAGTACCAGTTCTGCCATCTCTAGCTCTCCTGTCGAACCGCTGTGCCGTCGGGTGATCTTATCGGTACGTGACCGGTGGACCGCCGGGGGCCAGTCGTCTCAACGGTCACCATCGCACCACCTCAAACCAGGTGCAGGGAGTGGAGCATTTCGGTCAGGTCGCCGTCCACCACGCACGCATGGCAGGTCGTCGACGAGAAGCGACCCCCGAAGAACACGAGCGGGCGAGGTGACCGCTCGTCCTTGAGTAGGGCGTCCACGTGACCGACGACTATCGAGTGGTCCCCCTCCTCGTAGACCGACCTGAGCGAGCAACCCACGTGGCCGATGGATCCGTCCAGAACGGGGTCGCCCGTGGGTCCGAGCACCGTCTGCTCGCCGAACAGTTCCTCGCCCCGGGCCGCCGGGCGGGCGAATCCGAGCGCTACGCCGACGTCATCCTGCCCGAGGATGTTCACCGAGAAACCCCGCGCCTTCCTTATGAACCGGTTACTGAAGCTGTCGAGGGCGATCGACACGGCCACCAGAGGGGGTGTCAGCGACACGGACATGACCGCGTTCGCCGTCATCCCGTGGTACTCGTTGCCGGACGCCATGGTGATGACCGTCACCCCGGTGGCGAACAGGCCCATCGTGTCGCGGTAGGCGCGCGGGTCCGTGGCATCCAGTGCCGTGAGCCGAGCGCCCGTCTTCAGGGCCTGATCCGCACGATTCCTGGACCGTCCAGCAGGCTCACAGCCGGAAAGGACCCTCGTCCAGGTAGCGACGGCCTTCCTCGATCAGGCGGTCGAGCAGCGCCTGGCCGTCGCCCATCTGGACCGCCCGGGCGTAGAAGGAGGCCACGAACATCGGCTCGCCGATGTAGAAACGCTCGTAGTGGGCGAGGCGCTGGCCAATCGGACCCCCGGCCAGTTCCCAGGCCAGTTTGGCGATCTGAACCCGCTCCTCCCCGGGCATGGCGTCAGCGCCCGCGAAGTAGGTGTTGGCGAACTCGGCCACCTCGCCACGGAACTCGCCTGCCGTGGGAGTGAGCATCAACCCGGCCGCCCCGGTCCGCTTGATGGTCTCCAGCATGGTGTTGTAGAAGTCGGGGAAGAGCAGGCCGTGGGCGGTGAGGGCGTCGGCGTTCAGGTAGTAGACCCCGTCGTCCCCGACCCGCGGCTCCTCCTCGGCCCTGAAAAGCAACGCCTCGGCGGCCTTGTGCATGGCGGCTATCCGCCCCAGCTTCTCGCCCACGTTGGGGAACACGTTGGTCTTGACGGAGGCGCACAGCGCCATGGCCACCGCCACCGTCAGGCCGGAGCGCACGATGGCCCTCTGGATCGACAGGTGGCCCGAGAAAGCGGCAACCGCGGTCATGAACCGCATGTTGTTGGCCGCCTCCTTGCTGCTGTGGAAGAAGACCCGGTCCCACGGGACCAGAACGTCATCGAAGACCAGGAGCGCGTCGATCTCCTCGTAGCGCGAGCTGAGCGGCGAGTCGTAGACATTGAGCCGGTCGTCCTTCACCAGCGGTTCCCGGCAGAGCAGCTTGAGGCCGGGGGTGGTGGTGGGGATGCTGAAGCACAGGCAGTAGGCCTCGTCGCCGGGGACGAACTGGCGCCCGTTGGGGAACACGAGCACCTCGTCGGCGAAGGGCGCCGCCGTGGCCAGCTGCTTGGCGCCCCTGACCACCAGACCCTTCGAGGTCTTCTCCTTGATGCGCAGATGCAGGTAGGGGTTCTCCTGCTGGTGGGAGGGCTTGGAGCGGTCCGACTGGGGATTCCCGAGGGCGTGGGTGACGAAGAGGTCATTGTCCTTGACGTGGTTGTAGTAGTCGGTGATCCGCTGTGATCCGCCCTTCTCGAACTGGTCGAACCAGTCGGCGCTGACGCTCAGGCCCGCCACGAGGGCCGCCATCGACTCGGGCCCTCGACCGAGACACCCGTAGGAGCCCTCCGCGAACGTCTTGTATGCCAGGCCCTTGGCACGGAGTTCGTCGTGGGTCCTGGGAACGAGGAAGCTGAGATCGAATCGCTCCCCGTTCTCCACGTAGGTCATGCGGTCCTGGAACTCGGCACTGTGCTTCATGTCGTAGACCCGGGCGTACGACTCGATGGGACGGCGGAAGGCGGGGAACTTGGTCACGTCCTCGACGCGTTCGCCGTCGACGTAGGCTTCGCGGGGGGCCTCGAGACCCTCCATGTACTGGGCGCCGGTGCGGATCACGGTTTCAACGGCCTCCTGATCGTCAACTGCCAGGCTCGCAGGCCTGCTCCTGTTAATTGGTCTGTCACCCGAAGGTACGGGAAACGCGAGCAGGTGTCCAACGATGATTTCCGAATCGATCCACCGGCTTCGCCGATGGATAGTCCCCGATGCTCCACGATTTCGGAATCCGGTTTGACGGTCGGGCGATTCTCGTCTTATCTTGCGGCCCATGCCCTATATAGACGTTCACGGCCACGTAACAGCACCAATAGCCCTCTACGCCTACCAGGCGGGACTGATCTCCGCCGGGAAGTTCCACGGCAAGGGCAAGATCCGGGCGACCGAGGAGGAGATCCTCGAATCGTGTCAATGGCACATCGAGCGCCTCCGGAGCCACGGAATCGATCGGCAGTTCATCTCGCCGCGGCCCTACTCGATGATGCACTCCCGCAAGCCGGAGATCATCGTGCACTGGTTCATCGAGACGGTCAACGACATCATCGCCGCCCAGGTGGCCGAGTACCCCGAAGCCTTCGTGGGCGTCGCCGGCCTTCCGCAGAGCGCCGGGGTCAGCCCGGCCAACGCGGTGGAGGAACTCGAGCGCTGCGTGACAGAGCTCGGTTTCGTGGGCTGCGTGGTCAATCCCGATCCTGGCGAGGGTGACTACGCCACCCCGGGACTGGGCGACGAGTGGTGGTACCCGCTATGGGAGAAGATGGTGGAACTCGACGTTCCCGGCCTGGTCCACGCCACGTCGTGCCAGAACTCGCGGGAGTCCTACTCCAACCACTTCATCACCGAGGAGGGCATCGCGGTCATGTCGCTGATGGACTCCCATGTGTTCGAGGACTTCCCGGATCTCAAGCTGATCATCTCCCACGGTGGTGGCTCGGTCCCCTACCAGTACGGGCGCTGGCAGGCGCAGCGGGTCCAGAAGGGCAAGGTGGACTTCGAGGAGGATCTCCGGAAGCTCTGGTTCGACACGGTGCTCTACAACAAGGAATCGCTCGAGCTGCTGTTCAAGATCGTCGGCCCCGAGCACAGCCTGTTCGGCACCGAGACCCCCGGCATCGGGTCGGGAATCGACCGCAAGACCGGCAGGTACATGGACGATCTGGGCCCCGTCATCGATAGCATCGACTTCCTGACCGAGGACCAGAAAAACGACGTTTTCTACCGCAACGCCGAGAAGGTCTTCACCCGCTGGGAGGGAACCGGCGCCGACGACCCGACGTGAGCGCCTTCGACCACGAGTTCCGGCGGGCCCGCTTCCAGGAACGGCTAGCCGAACTAGCAGTTGATGTCGCCATGGTCCTCCCTTCGGGTGACCTGGAGTACCTGACCGGTTTTCCCCGCCGGGCGCCCTCGTTCGGCAACATCGAGTACGCGCACCAGTGGACCACGGGGGCTCTGTTCCGCTCCGAGGGCGAGCCCGTATACGTGATCCCCCAGGGCTATTCCTCCTTCAACCTGCCGGGCGGCGTGGAAGGTGACGTGGTGCAGGTCCGCAACCTGGACGACGGTGTGGAAGTGTTCGCCCGGACCCTGGCCCGGTTCGGCCGCATCCGGCGGATCGGCGTGTCGGCGCGCACCTTCTCGCGGACCGCCGTGCGGATGGTGGAGCTGACCGGCGGGGCGGAACTGGTCGACCTCGATGACGAGATCAACGCCCTGCGGCGGATCAAGGAACCCGTGGAGCTGGACGCCATGCGCCGGTCGGGACACATCTGCGATCTGGTGATGGGAGAGATCACCTCCTCGGTGGCGGCGGGGGTCACCGAGTTCGAGATCTCCAGCCGTGTCGACTACCTGATGAGGAAGCACGGTGGGAAGTTCCCCTCATTCGACACGGGCGTGTTCGCCATGGGTTCTGCCCTGGACAGGGATGCTTCCACCCGCCTCACCGCCGAACCCCTGGTGGAGGGGTTGGGGATGTCTTTCGACTTCGGGACCGTCGTGGACGGGTACTGCTCGGACTTCGGGCGCACCATCCACATCGGCGAGCCCGACGACCGCTACCTGGAGGCCTACGGCCTGGTGGTGGCCGCCCAGGAGGCCGGCCGCCGGGCCGCCGTACCCGGGGCGACCGCGTCGGAGGTCAACGCGGCCACCCGGGCCGTCATCTACGGGGCCGGGTACGGCGACTGGTTCCGTCACCGGACCGGACACTGCATCGGCCTCGACACCCACGAGCGGCCCTTCATCTCCGAGGAGGACACCACCGTCCTCGAGGAGGGCATGACGTTCACCATCGAGCCGTCGATCTTCTGGCCGGGCACCGTGGGTGTGAGGGTGGAGGACATGTTCGTCTGCCGGCCCGGAGGGGCCGAGTGCCTGAACACCTACAGCCGGGACCTGGTCGCGGTCTGATCCCGAAGGTTCGGAAGGAGCGTTATGGCGAGAAGGGTCAACATCGACGTGCCGGGGGTCCGCCACGGCGACCTGCCCATCCCCATGGCCACCAAGGTCGGCAACATGGTGTTCTCGAGCGGCATCCATGCCATGGACCCCGAGACGGGAACCATCCCGGACGACCCGGGGCGCCAGGTTGAGCTGGTCTTCCAGCACATGCGCACGATCGTCGAGAACGCCGGCGGCTCCACCGACGACATCGCCCTGGTGATCTTCAACATCAAGGACAACGCCTACCGCTCACTTGTCAACGACGAGTGGCTGAAGATGTTCCCGCATGACGGGGACCGCCCGGCCCGGAACACCTACCTGGTCGACCTCGGCTTCGGGATGATCATCCACGTACTGATCACCGCCGTCCTTGAGGACTGAGGCACCAGGCCTCGTCAGGCCGGCAGGTCGGGGTCGACCACCTCGGCTGTCACGTGGAAGTCATATATCTGGCGCGGCTTCGGATAGGTCCGCTTGCTCTGGGACAGGCCTAGCTGCACCAGCATCTCGGTCACCTTGAGCAGGGTGTGGTCCGTGCTCAGCACCGGAACCCCGTAGGGCGACAGGTGCTTCACGAGGTAGTCGTGGAGGCGAGGGCCGCCGTATCCGATGATCACGTCGGCGCCGTCCTCGAAGATCGCCTTCTTGGCCTCCTCCAGCGCGGCCGTGAAGACCGGCTCCAGTTCCTCGTCGGTGGCGATCAACTCGTTGAAACCGGTGGGCGGAACGCTGACGTTGCGGATGGACGCCAGCTTGTGCTCGAGGCCGTAGTGCTGGGCGGCAGTGATCAGCGTGTCCTTGGTGTGGTCGATGTCGATGCCGTCGTCGCCCTCCTCCTTGCCGGCGATCACGTAGGAGAACTTGCGACCCAGCATTGAGGCGACATGCTGGACCGCGCACGCCGATCCCATCACCAGCGTGTCGCACAGCTCCCGGGCCGCCTTGACACCCGGCTCGCCGTTGCAGCGGATGATCATGGCGTCGGCGTCCCCCTCGCTCTCCACCTTCCACGCCTCCCGGGCATGGAGCACCGCCACCATCTCGTTCTCGTAGTTCTGCTCGACGAAGTGAACGAACGCGTCGGGGGCGTCCCGGACCACCAACTCCGTGTCGTCGTTCTTCAACTCCAGCAGGTCGGCCAGCGGCTTGCTCGGGTATTCGAGACCCGGGATGCGGAAGCCGTTGATCCGCACGATCTTCATCTTCTTGCCCATCACGCCCTCATCCGGTAGGCCCTCGGCGTGTCACTGTAACCCGACCCTGCGACGCCTGGCACGGCCGGCCATAAGCTACGCCACCTTCGCGGATTCCGCTGCGAACGCTCCACCTTCGACGGGTGATCAGCCCTCTCGATTGCTACGCCTCTTCTTGATGATCGACCACACGCCCAGCGCCATGACCCCTAACAGGACCGCTAGGTACAACCACACCAGGATCCCCAACACCCATCCGATCATGGGCGGGACCCGCCCCCGACCGATCCGGCGCCACCCTGAGAGGGGATGGATGGCCCGCGTGCGCTCGGGCGGTGGGACACGATGAACACCATTCGGACCCTACCCTGCTGTCGTTGGACCTGCGATGCGAGATCCTAGGTCCAGTTGCTCTGCGAATACCCCATCCTGAACCACATCAGCCCCGAACTGAACTGGACTCGACCGTTAAAGGCTCTTATCTACGGAGACGGCTCGGGCGTATAGCAGCATCCCGGACAACGGTCTCGGCATCCCATATCGTATTTCGATATCGTCACTGTAGCCCTCCGGAACATGCACCTTGAGCCTCGCCGGATCCTCGCTCTGGACGGCGCCCTTACCGGCTCTACGGCGCCGGACGTAGACACCGTTCGGGCCAGATATGCGGCGCTCGTCGAGGCACGTCTCTATGACCGCAAGGCTTCGGCTCTCCAGCGCCAGGGTCGGCTCGCAACCTACGCGCCCTACGAGGGTCAGGAGGCCTCAGGTCGGGGCGGTGGCGCCGCCGGCGTCGAGGGATTGGCTGGTGGCCGGCTACCGGGATGCGGCCGCGATGCGCTTCCATGGATACCCGTGGAAGAACCTGCTTCTCACCAGAATGGGTGGCGAACGAGGCGGCCAACCGCCGGATGAGGTCAGAGCCCTTCCACCGTCGATAACGGTGGGCGGGCACATGATCCACGCGGTGGGCATCGCCTGGGCCGAGAAGTTGATGGGGACCGACGCCGCTGCCCTGACGATGTTCGGGGATGGGGCCACCTCGGAGGGAGACTTCCACGAGGCGATGAACTTCGCCGGGGTCTACCGCACCCCGACGGTATTCGTTTGCCAGAACAACGGGTGGGCCATCTCCATGCCCGCTCCCACCAGACGGCATCCGAGACCATCGCACAGAAGGCCATCGCCTGCGGCTTCCCGGGGGTAGTGGTAGACGGCAACGACGTCCTAGCGGTCGAGGAGGTCGTCACCGAGGCGGTCATCAGGGCGCGAGGCGGCGAAGGCCCCACGCTCATCGAGGCCCTCACCTACCGAATCCACGGCCACACCACCGCCGATGACCATGGTCGAGCCGATGGGTTCCGACGTGTCGCTCGTCTCCTACGGCGCGATGATGCGCGAGACGAGGGAGGCCGCCGCCCGGCTGGCCGACGAGGGTGTGAGCGCTGAGATCATCGACGTGAGAACCCTGGCGCCGCTTGACGCGGACACCATATATCTCGCGACCGCCGACCTCGGATCATCCCCCGAGTCGTCTCCGACCGTACTAGATTACATGTTTGTGCTTTTCGCCCTTGAGGCTCTAGAAGTTTGCCTCCGTAGGGTGTATGTTGGACATAGTCGTAGCTTGGTAACACCTCCTGTTGCCCCTGGCAGGAACAACCTGGGAGGGGATCGTGAGTAGGCCCAAACAGAAGCGGAGGCCCAGCCGCCACCAGCAGCGGGCGAGAGCGCGGCGCTCCGCCCGCAACAGAAGGAACCTCCGGGCGACCGAGCCCCTTGGCGCGTGCCCGTGCGGTGACTGCCATCCGACCGAGTCCCTTCTCCCGGAGTCGGTGCTGTCCGACATGGAAACGGCGCCGTTCGAGCCCGGCCAGGCGACCTGGGTTTCCCCCGGCAAGCGGATCTTCGTGCAGGGCCGGTGGATCGAGGGCGGGATGGTGTACGTCGGGTCCGGCGCGCCATCTGCGAACGGATACTGGATCGAGCCTTGCCTGATTGACCCCGATCTTCCCGTGGACTGGAGGCGTCCGGACCGCAGCGGGCGGACGCTGGATGCCTTGCCTTCATACGACAGCGCCAGCCCGCGGGCTCGCGCCGCATTCCTAGAGTGGCTGGCCGGAGGCCGCGTTGACGAACGCGCCTCCATCGGCTACGTCCTGATGTTCTTCTTCGGCCTGGAACGGAGGTTGTTCTTGGACATCGGCTCGGACCTCAGCCATCCGGATGTGCCGACCATCGGGGCTGAGATACTGCGTCTGGCTGCCATCTACGGGCACGACGAGACCATCTCTGCACAAGCGTTCAGCCTTCTCTGCCTCCTCGAAGCACTGGCGTTCCGTCAAGCAGATGTCCCTGCCGGCCAAGCGGCGCTCGACGAGACGGGGTGGCGGAGCAACCTCACCACTCTCGTCGGTCTCGGAAAGCTGGTCGCCGACGGCTCGAAGATCCCTCCGGATTGGGCGCTCAGCTACCTCTACCACCACCCTGAAACCAATCTTCGCACCTCGGCTCAACGATGCCCTACGGAGTTCGACGAACTGTTCATGGCTCGCTACCGGACGAGGTACCGCGGCGGCATGAAGATCCGCCGTCCGGCCCATGACCTCCGGATAGGCTACGACGCAGCCTCGCACGGATTCAGGGGCTTCACGATCCCCAGCGTTCACGGACTCATGGGCGACGAGCGCCTGGCCGGTGATTTCGAGTTCGGCTACGGCGGAACCGTGGAGATAGCCCTTGATGGGATTCCCGATGTCAGTCTGCTGACCGCTCCGATCAGGAGGCTGTGGAAGCTGGCTCGGGAGTGCGCCGACGAACTGGACGCTTACAGCCGCTTCATCGGCAAGCATCCCGACCGGGCCCGGAGCGCGGCAGCGATGTGCTTGCTGCCTGACGTCCTACTTGAGGCGCGCGGAGGTCCGATCCTCGACGATCTGCGCGACTGGGCAGCAGAGAAGCTGTCCGGCGGGCCAACCTCGGTGGTCGCCATGGCCGACCTGTTGGAGAGATGGTCGCCCGGTCACCCCGGCAAGCTCACTGCGGGAGAGGCCAAGTCGTTGGCGACGTTGCTCGGCCGGCTCGGCGTGGGCATCGAACCCGACGTGAGGTACGGGGCGCCTACTCCGAATCCGGGCGGCTCGGCTGTGCTGTTCTCCCTGCCGGACGGGGCTGGGAACGCGCCTTCGGGCGAGTACGCCGCGGCCAGGCCTCTCCTCCACCTGGCTGCGGTGGTCGCCGGCGCAGACGGATGGATCAGCCCGAGCCGGCTGAGTTTCGCCGTAGACCGCGTCGGGCAGGCGCACAACCTCGACACCTCCGAGCGCCGGAGGGCGCGGGCTCATATGGAGTTCCTGGCCACCGGCCGCCTCGGTATGTACGGAGTGAAAAAGAAGATAGAGGCGATCCCCGCGGAGGACCGGGCCGGGGTGGGCGGGTTCCTGGTCGCCCTCGCGATGTCGGACGGCGCCGCGACTCCCAAACAGATCACCGCGCTGGAGAAGATGTTCGGACACCTCGGATTGGACGACGCCGAGCTATACCGGCGGCTGCACGGCCTACACCTCGACGATCCGCAGCCGGTGACGCTGCGGGACACCAAAGGCGCCCCACGCTGGGCCATCCCTGACGCCGCGTCTTCGGCGCGACCGATCTCTCCGGTAGCTCTGGACGCCGAGAAGGTGCAAGTCCGGCTCGCCGAGACTGCCCGTGTGTCGTCCTTCCTGGCGGGGATATTCACGGAAGAGAAACCCGAACGAGCCGCGCCGGCGCCGGCCGAACCTGACGTCGAGTCGACAGTAGAGGTTCTGGATGGACCGCACCGCCGCCTCCTGTCCGCCATGGCCTCCGAACCCGAATGGGATCGCCGCGCCGCCGAGGAGATGGCCGTCTCGTTCGGCTTGCCCCTGCTCGACGGGGCACTCGATGTGATCAACGAAGTGTCCATGGACGCCTGCGGCGAACCGGTTGCCGAGGGGTTCGATCCCGTGGTCCTCAATCCGTACGCCGTGAAGGAGCTATGTTGACATCTCGGACCCATCCGGCGGCCCGCATCCGACCGCGGGACCGCGACGCGATCATCCAATCGTTGCGAGCCGGCGTTGTGCCTCGGGTCGGGCAGCGGCACATCCAAGTCGGGCGCGCCGATGAGGTGGCCGCCCTCGTCGATGACATCGACCGGATCGCCGACGGCGGATCGGCGTTCCGGCTGGTGGTCGGCGAGTATGGCGCCGGCAAGTCATTCTTCCTAAACCTGGTCCGGTCGATCGCGCTCGAACGCAAGCTGGTGACCGTCCACGGAGACCTGTCGCCGGAGCGTCGCCTCCAGGCCACCGGAGGTCAGGCGAGAGGGCTTTACGCAGAGTTGATGCGCAACCTGTCGACGCGGGCCAAACCGGAAGGCGGGGCCATGCAGTCGGTGGTGGAGAGGTTCATCACCGCAAGTCTCAGCGCCGCCCGCTCGCAAGGCGCCAGCCCCGAAACTGTGATTCGCCGCCGGCTCGCCGATCTCCAGGAGATGGTGGGCGGATACGACTTCGCAGAGATCATCGCCGCCTACTGGCGTGCTTACGACACCGGAAACGACCAGCTGCGCTCCGATGTGGTGCGTTGGCTACGTGGCGAATTCTCCACCCGAACCGATTCACGCCAAGCGCTCGGCGTGCGAACCATCATCGACGACCGCACCTTCTACGACCATCTCAAGCTCCTCGCCCGACTCGTCCGTCTCGCCGGGTTCTCCGGGCTGCTGATCTGCCTGGACGAGATGGTGAACCTCTACAAGATGTCCCATACGCGGGCCCGTAACTCGAATTACGAACAAGTGCTGCGCATCCTCAACGACTGCCTGCAGGGTTCGGCAGCCGGACTGGGCTTCGTGTTCGGTGGCACGCCGGAAACGCTGCTCGACACCCGGCGCGGGCTCTACTCCTACCCGGCCCTCCAATCGCGTCTCGCCGAGAACACGTTCGCTCGCAAAGGCCTGGTCGATTATTCGGGGCCGGTGATGCGTCTCGCCAACCTGTCACCCGAAGACATGTACGTGCTGCTCACCAAGTTGCGGCACGTCTTCGCAGGCGGAGACCCTGCCGCCTACCTGCTGCCCGACCACGCTCTGGAGGCTTTCATGCGCCACTGCGCTTCGCGGATCGGCGACGCCTATTTCCGGACGCCGCGCACGACCATAAAAGAGTTCGTGAACCTGCTGGCGGTGCTCGATCAGAACCCTGGCGTGAGGTGGTCGGAACTGGTTGATCGGGTGGAGATCGAGGCGGAGACGAATCCGGACCTCGCCCCGATCGAACAGGACGAAGGGACCTCGCCATCGCCTCCGAAGGCGGAGGACGCTGATGAGAACCTCGTCCACTTCCGTCTCTGAGCCGACCGAGTCCTCGGCTTTCGCCCGGCTACATCCACGGATACAACGCTGGGTCTATGACCAGGGCTGGACCACGCTGCACGACGCCCAGGAACGCGCCACTGTCCCCATCCTCGACGGTGACACCGATGTGATCATCGCCGCGGCGACGGCCGCCGGAAAAACGGAGGCCGCCTTCCTGCCGATCCTGTCGAGCCTGGCGAACGGTGGCGAGCGGACCGAAGCAGGCCGACCAGGCGTTCACGCCGGTCACGAGGCCCGAGTGCGCTCGGCGCCGGTCGGCCGAGCCGTGGTCGGCGTGCAAGTGCTCTATGTCTCACCCTTGAAGGCGCTGATCAACGACCAGTACCAGCGCCTTCAATATCTCTGCGAGCGTGTGGACGCGCCCGTGCATCGCTGGCATGGCGACGTGCCCGCGTCCACCAAACAGAAGCTGGTGGATGAACCTTCCGGAGTGCTTCTGATCACCCCTGAATCCCTGGAAGCGATCTTTGTCAACCGCGGCCCGATCGTATCCCGCCTGCTATCCGGGTTGCGCTATTTGGTGATCGACGAGCTTCATTCCTTCCTCACCACCCAACGGGGCGCCCAACTGCAGTCTCTCATGCGCCGGATCGAGCTGTCTATCCGGCGGCGGCCACCCCGCATCGGCCTGTCCGCGACCCTGGGCGACATGAGCGCGGCCGCCGCCTTCCTACGTCCGGACACCCCTGACCAAGTGTCGGTAGTGGAATCGGAGTCGGACGGTCGGGGGTTGATGCTGCAGATGCGCGGCTACCTGGCCGGCCCGCCCGGGCGCCGAGCCGGCCCGGATGAGACGCCCGAGGAGGAGACAATCTGGGACGACGCGGCCCGAATCGAGATCGCCGATCACCTATTCGAGCGCCTACGCGGTCAGGACAACCTGGTATTCACCAATTCGCGCAACGACGTGGAGGGCTACACCGATCTGTTGGCCCGCCGCAGCGCAACGGCTCGGGTTCCCAACGAGTTCCGGCCCCATCACGGCAATCTGTCCAAGGACCTTAGGGAGTCGACCGAGGAGCAACTCAAGGATCCTGCCCGACCGGCCACCGCCGTCTCCACCTCGACGCTGGAATTGGGGATCGACATCGGCACCGTGACGAGCGTCGCTCAACTGGGCCCGCCGCCGTCGGTGTCATCCCTCTGGCAGCGCTTGGGACGCTCCGGACGCCGCGACGACCCGGCCGTGCTGCGCCTCTACATCACCGAACAAGCCCTCCATGCCCGGTCTCTCCCGGTCGACATGCTGCGTTGCGCCGTCGTGCAGGCAACCGCCATGGTCCGCCTGATGCTTGATAGGTGGCTCGAGTCCCCTGACGATCCCGGCTTCAACTACTCGACGCTGGTCCAGCAGGTCATGTCGGTGATCGCCGAGCGAGGAGGCGCCACCGCCGCGGACCTGTACGGCGCGCTGTGCGGACCGGGTCCGTTCCGACTGGTGGACCAAGAGCGCTTCGTCCGGTTGCTCCGGGCGATGGCGGGCCACGATCTGCTGACCCAGAACTCCGAAGGGCTGCTGCTGCACGGGCAGGCCGGAGAGCGCCACGTGAACCACTACCGCTTCTACACCGCATTCCACACCGCCGACGAATGGCGGGTTGTGACCGGGGGGAGGACGCTCGGCACAATCCCCATCCATCAGCCGCTTCGCTCGGGCGCCTTGCTGATCTTTGCCGGGAAACGCTGGAAGGTGGTGGATGCGGATAGGAGAGGGCGGATCGTCCAGGTCGAGATAGCCGAAGGGGGCGTCCCTCACTTCAGCGGGGGTAACGGGCCGACCGTTTCGGATCGGGTCCGCGCGGAAATGTCAGCCACCTACCGGTCCACCGAGATGCCTCCATGGCTCGACCGCAACGCGCAGAGCCTTCTCTCCGAGGGTCGGGACGCCTTTCGCCGCTACGGGCTGGATGAGACGACGGTCGTTCCCGGCGAGTCCGAAGTCCGGCTGTTTCCCTGGACCGGAGACCGCGCCCTGTCCACCGCGGCGATGGCGCTATCGGCCAAGGGGCTTGCGGCGAACGTGGAAGGTCCCGGCATCCGTATCGACCGGGCCGATGCCGAAGAGGTGGCTGCCACGATCGCGCAGCTGCTCGCCGGACCGCTCCCGGCATCCGCGGAGCTGGCGGCGGCGATCAAGAATCCGGAGATCGACAAGTGGGACTGGGTGCTGGACGAACCGCTCGCCTGCGAGTCGGCGGGCGCCCGACTCCTCGACGTGGAGGGTGCGTGGAGGATGTTCTGGAGAGTCATCTCGGACCTGCGCCGAGCGTGACCGAGGCGGTTCCTGGTTCCGACGATCCGGCGCCACGGAATGTGGGGATGTGACTCACGGACGTCGGCCGGAATGCGGGTAGCCGCCTCCCCGATGAGCTCCAGGTTGCGAAGGGTGGCGTCGCTACCTGCGTCTTCGCCCTCCCGGAGAGCGAGTCTCCCATCATAGGTGGAGGCGATCAGTTCCTCGAACTCGTGGGAGTCGAAGCCGGAATCAGGGGTAGGGTTCCGGCCATGGCGGGTGCAGACTATGTGGCGTTGCTGCGGGGGATCAATGTCGGCGGCAGGAATAGAGTCCTCATGGCTGACTTGCGCGCCGCCTTCGAAGACGCCGGGTACGCGGCGGTCGGAACATACATCCAGTCCGGCAACGTGCTGTTCGAATCCGCCGTGCCCCTGACATCGTTGGAGTCCGACATCGAGAGAATGCTCGCTGACAGATTCGGGCTGTCGGTTGTCGTGGTGGTGCGTTCGCATCGGCAGCACCGCGACGTGGTCAACAGGGCGCCGGACGGGTTCGGCAGCGAGCCGGACACCTATCACTCGGACGTGATCTTCCTGAAGGCGCCGCTGTCGAGTCGCCAAGCCGTGCGAGTCGTAGATCCGCGTGACGGAGTCGACCAAGTCTGGCCAGGTGAAGGCGTGATCTACTTCTCGCGCCTCAGCAAGCGGTTGTCGCAGAGCCGGATGAGCCGGATCGCCGGCAGCCCGCTCTATCAGAATATGACCATCCGAAACTGGAGGACAACCACCAAGTTGCTGAGTCTCCTCGACCAGCGTGTCGAGAAGGACTGATGATCCGGCCGGCGCGCGCATGGGACCCGCGGTATTCAGGCACGTCGACGCTTCAGTGAGGATGACCTTCGCTAACGGTCGCCTGCGTCCAAGAATTTCCTGAGTCTGCTTCCGGCCCGACTGACGCGGAGCACCTTACGAGTACTGCTACGCTGTAGACTCGAACACTGCTGTTCTAGGCACCCGAACACTGCTACGCTGCGCCCTTTGAAGTACATCCCCCGCCTTGTGGACGCACAGATCGCCCTATCTCGTGGTATCCATCCCGTCGTGCTGGTGACAGGCGCCAGGGGTGTCGGCAAGACCACCACGGCCCTTCAGTCGGTGAGGTCTAGCGCGTTTCTGGACGACTCAGCTACCCGCACCGTTTTCCACGACAACCCCGAGGCCGCCCTCGCTCAGTATCGGGAGCCGCTCCTGGTGGACGAGTGGCAGCTGGTCCCCGAGGTCGTGCTAGCGATCAAGCGCGCCGTCGACCGGGACCGAAGGCCCGGTCGATTCGTGCTCACCGGCTCACCCGATCCGCGGAGTCGGTCAGAGTTCCAGGCGCTGACCGGCCGGGCGGCGGTGGTGCGACTCAACCCGATGACCGTGCGGGAGCTGAGCGCGCGGGCTGCAGATTCGCGTCATGCCCCGGCAGTCGCCGGGTTGCTGTCGGGGATTCCACCCCAAGCCCCGCCGGAACAAACGCCCGACATCTTCGGATACCTGGACATAGCCGCGATCGGCGGCTTCCCCGAATGCGCGCCGGAAGGCTCGGCAACCCATTCGCAGCGGTGGTGCCAGGACTACCTGAGCGTTCTGCTACGGCGAGAGCTGCCCCTGTTCGGAACACGGCGCTCAGCCTCCCTCTTCCGCAGATACCTCACCGCCGCCGCCCTTCACACCGCACGCTCGCCCGAGGACGGAAGCCTGCGCAATGCCGCCCGCGTCAACCCCGGGACCCACCGGGACTACCGGCACATCTTGGCTGACATGGACATGACCGTCGAAATACCCGCTTTCATCAACGAGGACCTTCCCGATCTCGGTAAGTCCCCCAAGATGCTGTTCAGCGACTCCGGGCTGCTGATCGCGGCGATGAACGTGCCCCTGGCCCGCCTGAAGCTGAACGGCGACCTCTACGGCCGGGTCGTCGAGACGTTCGTTCTCAACCAGATCCGCGCCGAGCTGGAGGCGCTGGGCATGCGGGACGCATTGAGCCACCTCCGCACCCACAAAGGCGCGCGTGAAATCGACGCCGTGATCGAAACCGAGGACGGCGGAATCGTGGCAATCGAAGTCAAGTCGGCCAACCGGCACCGGCCCGGCGACATCCGGCACATCGAGTGGCTCTCCCAAAAGGTCGGAGACAGGTTCAAGCTGGGGCTGGTGCTCACCACCGGCACCCACATCAGCAACATCCGAAGCGACAAGACTGACAGAATCTGGGCCGCGCCGATCAGCATCCTCTGGCACTAGCCCTGATCATTCATCTTCCCAGCACACCGATGCGCATCAGGCCACTTCAACCCCATCAACTGCGAAGTGGTCACCTTCCACCCGACTGACGGCGATCAGTCTCGAACCCGTGGCCTCGAAGCCGAGTTGGGTGGCGTTCTCCTTGACTATGCGCCGGGTGCGGGCGTCGTAGCCGTCCGAGCGGGCGTTGATCTCCACGCTGAGGGTGACCTTCTTGCCGGTTCCGTCGAGGTGCTTGGTGATCTCGTCTAGGACGGCGCCGAGGTCGCGGATGGCGCGGACCGCGCCTAGTTCCTTCCCGGCTGTAGAGAACGATTAGGTGTGTAGGCCTAGACCGAGGGTCCGCCTGCGGCAGTCCTGCCTGTTACCTATACCAACCGGCTTCATCGATATGAGCCCGGACCTCGGCATTGAGTTTGGTCGCCTAGCACGGAGACTTGACCGCCCTGGGTCATTGGCGATCAGCCACAACCAGCGGAACGCAAGTCTGTCGGCGATCCGGATGATCTGCGGAGAGACATGGACAGGGCGGTATTCTGGGACTGGATTACGCACGCGAGACTTGATCAATCTCGTGGATCAGCACAGGTCGAGTTCAGAACCCGCCTCTCGCTTCCCTGTGAGATCCGGAAGAGGAGCATTCAGTGCCCGAGACATCCCGCCCGAGCGCAGGAGTTCGTATAGACGCAGTACGCGTCGCCGGCTTCCGCGCGCTGCGGGAGGTATGCCTCAAACTCGAACCTGGGACAACGGTTCTGGTCGGAGAGAACAACGCCGGGAAGTCCGCCTTTCTCGATGCGCTGGCAACTGCCTTCGGTACACGGTCGGCGGTTCCGGACGACATGTACGTCAATGCGGATGGTCATCGGCGTCGGGAGTTTCGCATCGACCTTCTGTTGGTGCCGGAGCAAGGGAAACGCTTCCCCGCACACATAAGGCCGCTTCTCGTCGACGCGATTCGTCAGCACGAAACCCGCCGGGACAGCCCCGAATTCGTGGCAATCCGTACCGTCGCCTCGCTCGGCTGGGACCGGAGCACCGTCGACCGTCGCCGTTGTTTCATCGCTGGGTGGTCGGGCGGTGATAAGGGAACCGGTACCGAGGTGGTTGAGATACAAGGAACTCCGGTCACCGAACGCCACCTTGCGCTGATCTCGTTCACCCTGCTGCAGGCAGATCGGGACCTCGTTGCGGAGATGCGTCGGCGCACAAGCAGATGGGGCCGGCTCTTGGCCCAGCGCGACCTCGCACGTGAGACGGAACGCCAGGTGGAAGACCAGCTACGGCAGCTCGGCGAGTTTGTTCTCGATAAGAGTCCTGTGCTGGGCCGCCTTCGTGACCGCCTCGACGATGTTCAGGAGGCAATGCCGACGGTGGAGCAGGTGGAGCTTGAACCCTCCCGAGCAGGATCGACGACTTGACGAGAGCGACCGATGTCGTGATCACGGCGCCGAACGGACCGCGCCTGCCACTTCGAATGCAGGGCCTCGGCAGTAGAAGCCTCGCAGAACTGATGGTCTATCAGGCATTTGCGGCTGAGCTGTCGGGCACTGATGAACCGTACTCTCCCCACCTTCTGGTCTGCTTTGAAGAACCTGAAGCGCATCTACATCCTCAAGCGCAACTCGCGGTGATGAGCATCGTCAATCAGATGCCAGGTCAGCGAATCGTCACCACACACTCGCCCCAGATCGCCGGCGAAGCAGGCATCAGGCAAGTCCGGCTCTTTCGGTCTTCAGGCGCCACGACCACAGTCAGCAGGCCCGGTAGCCTCACTGAAGAAGGACTGATCAAGCTACGCCGCTTGGCGGAGCGTCCATACGGCCATGTCCTCTTCGCCCGTCTCGTGATCGTTGGTGACGGGGCTTCTGAGCGTGCGGCCCTCCCGGTATTCGCCAGAACGCATTGGGGTATGGATCCCGAAGGCAAGGGGGTTGCGTTCGTCGACCCTCTTTCGCTAGGACAAGCGCCACCCCTCATCGGCTTGCTTGATGATCTTGGCATACCGTGGATCGTCTTCGCCGACGGGGATCAGGGCGGTCGCGATGCGCTCAGAGCGATCAGCAGGCGGCTACGGCGTCCGACCACATCCATATTGGACCGGGTGGTCAAGCTCCCCGATGGGGAAGACCTCGAGAAGTACCTCGTTGGCGAAGGTCTCCAACCCGCCATCAAGCGAGGAATAGCCGATCTGTACGGAGAGCGTGCGTTGACTGAGTTCAGAAGTAGTTCTCAAAAGGATGCGCTTGACGATGATGAACTATTGATCGACTTTCTCTGTCATAAGAAAGGCACCTATGGCGCCGCGGTCGCGGCGGCGATCGTCTCCACCCGGAACGAGAAGGGAGAGCCCCTGATTCCAGAACGAATCGCGGAGTTGCTGAAACGGGCCGACCGTATACTCGGAGTTGGTTGACCATGAGAGCCGCACTCACCCCCGAACAGACCGAGGCTGTCGAGTTGGGGGACGGTGCGTACCTGATCACCGCTCCGCCAGGCTCGGGCAAGACCGAGGTGCTGGTGCACCGCGTGATCCACCTCTTGGACCGGTCACCACGTGACCTGTTCAGAATCCTCGCCCTCACGTATACGGTCAAGGCTGCCCGCGAACTGGAGGACCGTGTCCGGAAGGTGGTCCCTGATCAAGAACTGTGGAGGGTCAACGCGACCACCTTCCACTCCTTCGCGCTGGGCATGCTCCAGAACTACGGGAAGCCAGTAGGGTTGAAGCCCCCTATCACCGTCATCTCAGATGTCTACGACAAACGGCTTCTCGTCACACCGTTTCTCGAAGACCAAGCGTATCCCTCCATCAACCTCGGCTCGGTCGACGACAGCCAGTGGAGGTCGCTGTTCACCGAGATCGGCAGTAGGAAGACCGACCTGGAACCACCGGACCAGGTCCCGGAAACTCGCATGCTCGACGGTCAGGTGACCCTCTCGGACGCGTACGAGGCGTACGAGGCCGCCCTGGCCGGATCTGGGAGCGTTGACTACGAGGGGATGATTTACCAAATAGTGAGGCTGATCAGGATCGATCCTTGGGTTGGCTCACACATCCGCGGCCAGTACCGGCACATAATGGTGGACGAAGGACAAGAACTGACCCGCGGCCAGTACGAACTCTTGAAGGAGATACGGGGCGGCACCCGCCACAACGTGTTCATAGTCGCGGATTCCGACCAGTCGATAAACTCGTTTGCAGGCGGTGGTCCGAGGTTCCTACGCCAGTTCGTGTCTGACTTCAACGCCGACGAGAGACGTCTCACGACAAACTTTCGCAGCGCCGGACTCATAGTCGAGGCTCTCGACTCGTTGCGGCGAAGAATCGCAAGGGTACGGACGCCGGCTCCGACGGGACAGGGGAATCTCGCCCCCGGATGGATCGGAGCACGCTCATACGCCAACGACGAGGCCGAGGCGCGGGCGGTCAGCGAGTGGATACGGCTACTTCTCAAGGAGGGACTCGACCGGGCTTGGGTCTACCAAGGCGAATCGACCGATGTAGAACCCGAAGACATCTGCCTGCTTAGCCGCACCCGCTACGGATTCGACGCTGTTGTCACCGAGTTGCAGAGTCACGACGTCCAAGTCATCCAGCGCATTGAGCCGGACGCGCTGTTCGAGTCGCGCCTGGGTCGATGCGGTTACGACATGCTGAAGCTGGCAGAGAATCCGAGGGACCTACCGGCTGGGCGACGCCTGCGAGACGAACTCGGTGGCGGAGGCCCGCCGCCGAATCCCGATCAGGAAAGACCGGCCGAGACCATCGTTCGGTTCCACGTAGACCATGGGAGCCTGCCCCGGAAGTTCGTCGATGCCCTGTTCCCATCTGAGAACGTGTCTACAAACGGCCTGCAGGCCGTATCAAGATTGATCGAACTCGATCTCGATTGGAACCGGGACCCGGATCGGTACGAGATGATGGCTTGGCACCGCGACCAGCAACTCCTGCAGCGGTTGTTGACCGATTATGAGGTCAGCAGGTCGGCGGCGAACCGGTCATTGTCCGGTTTCCTCAGGATGCTGGCTCGGCACGAGGATACGCCGCTATCAGTACAAGCAGTGCGCGCACTGACACCCCACCGAGCCCGTGGACTCGGTTTCAAGGTCGTGGTCATCCTTGGCATGAACGAGGGAACTTTCCCCTACTACCGAGCCGCTTCCGAGAACGAGTTGGACGAAGAGCGCCGGGTTGTATATGTCGCGGCCAGCCGCGCGGCCCGGGCATTGCTGTTCACCCGACCCCGTGAGCGGCAATCACGGTATGGCCCATGGCGGCGCCCTGAATCTCGCTTCATCCGTGAGATGGGACTCACCATGGAAGACGTGTCATAGACGGATTCGTACGACCTTCACAGATCTTCTCCAGGGAGAATCACAGCCTCGACTCGACTGCTGTCGGGAATGTGCCGGTCGTAATGATGGCCAACGGCGCATATGGTCGTGAGTTCGGCGCTACATAAGGAGTGGACTGTCACGGCGGCCCCCCTGGCACAGCTGCCGCTAGCCGGGACCTGAGACCGGTCGGGGGGAGCGACGCCGGTCGATCAGTCCTCGAACTCGTGGGACTCGAAGCCGAGTTGGGTGGCGTTTTCCTTGACGATGCGCTGTGTGCGCGTGTCGTAGCCGTCCGAGCGGGCGTTGATCTCCACGGTGAGGGTGACCCCTTTGCCCGATCCGTCGAGGTGCTTGGTGATCTCTTCCAGGACGGCGCCGAGGTCGCGGATGGCGCGGACCGGGTCTAGTTCCTTCCGGCCGTAGAACCGGGTGGGTTGCGGTGTGGCAGGAGTCCGCGGCGGGCCGGGATCTCCGGGCTTCCATGTTTCCTCGATGTCATCGGGGACTTCATCCTCGGCATCGTCGGATGGTGATTCGGCATCCAGTTGTGCCATGGCCCGGTCTGGACGGACTAGCACTGCGGTGAGGCTGTGGGTCACCTCCACCTGAGCGGCGGCCTGTAAACCCGGATAGCGATCCAACTCCGCATCGTAGGTGTCGGCGTAGGCGAAAGTGTCGTGCTGCCAGTTCAGGTCGGCCACGCCTCGGGAGATGGCCGCGGAGAGCACGCCGAAGCCGGCCAGCCTCGGCATGTAGAGATAGCGGCAGTAGTAAGACCACAGCGTTCGAACGGCGATATGGTCACCGTCCCACAGTGGAGCTTCAGGACGGTCCAGGTCACGGCGTACCAGGGTGGCTGCGTAGGCACTGATCAGGTGCTGGGACGACTCCAGCTTGCTGACCACCCGCTCGAACAGACCGGCCGATCCACTCACCCGGACGGACGACCAGCGGATCTCGACCTGTCCGGGGGACTGGACCGGGTAGAGCACCTGGGAGAAGGTCTCGCCGATCCGCAGGTCCACGGTGCGGTCGGCCTCCTCCAGTCTGGTACTGGCCTGGCTGACATCGGCGGGAGCGAGGTTCAGTCCATCCTCGCCCCGCTCGTCGAGGATGGACTCCCACGCCAGCCGGCTACGGATAGCCTGCCGCAGCTCCGGCACGCGGGCTTTCTCGGCGGCCAGGAAGACCAGCATGTTCCGGTTGATCCGCCGCCCGCCCCGTCGCTCGTCCAGGATGGTCTGAGCCATCTCGACAGCAGGAGATGTGTCGCCCCGCTCGAACGGACTCTCAGGGTGGAGGATCACCAGCCTTACCGAGTCCTCTTCGTCCGGGACGTCGCCACTGTCCTGAAACACGTGTACGCCACCCAGCGGCGTGGGACACCGGAGCTTGTCGAGGCGACGGCGGAGGTACTCGTCGGCGTCGTCGTCACCGAAGCGGGACAAGGCCCGATCAGCGGCCAAGCGGGTGAGCGACGGCTTGGTGTCGTACCAGTAGCGCAACTGCTGGTTGTAGAGATAGGTGGCCTCGTCGGCCAGGTGCCGAAGCGCATCCCCGAACACGCCGGGCCTCTCCCCCGGCTGCACACATCCCAGCACGATGCGGGTCCGGTCGATACCGCGCCGGTTGGTGGGAAGGGGCGCCGATCCGAGGTATGTGGAACGGGCCACCCGGCGACAGGCCCAGTACCTGCCCAGGTTCTTGCGGTCCCGGTCGAAGCGCAGTGGAAGCGAACCCGGACCGTCCACGTCGGCGTCGATGATCGGCTTCCACAGGTCGTCCAGGTAACGGGTCAGTTCCGGCACGACCTTGGCCGAGTCCATCGGGACGACTCCCGGCATGATCATCAGCGACCGGTCGTCCCTGTCCCACAGCACCGAGATGACGCTCGCCATCAACCGCAGCACACCCCGGGTGCGCTGGAACCGCTCCAATGTCGACCAGTCCTGGTAGAGCCGGTCGAACAGCTCGGGATGGATCGGATAGGCGGCGTCCATGCGCCGGGCGTAGTCGCCTTCCCTGGTCTCCGACGGGAACTCCCCAACGTTATCCATATAAAGGTTGTGGTACGCCTTGACCACCGCGTCCCGATGGCGCGCCATCGATGGGTCTATGGGCTCGAACAGGCGACGTCGAACGATCTCGAAGGACTCCTCGGACGATGCCGGCCGCCACTGCGCAGCCTTACGACCCAGCACGTGGCGCAACCGCTCGAGGGCGATCCGGCCCTTCTCTCCCCCGACCTCCATGCTGTCGTAGTTGGGATCGCTCGACTCGGGAACCGAGACCACCAGCAATGCGTTGTCAACCGCCGCAGCGGCCTCAGTCAAGGCCTGAGCAAATGTGAACTGGGTGTCGAAATCACCGGCCGGTCGCCGTCCCTCTTCGGGAGACATCGGCAGGCCTCGGGCATAGGCCACCCACTCGTCGATCAGGATCATCACCGGCCCGTATCGTCTGAACAGTTCGACCAGGCTCTCGCCGGGATTGGCCGCGTTGCGGTCGGCGTCCTCCACCATCCGGTACGCCTCGGCGCCGCCCAACTGGTAGGCGATCTCCCCCCACATCGTGTGGACCTCGACCCCGCCACCCTTGTCGTGAACCGACGCTGACTCAGCCCACTGCCCGGTGAACACCGCCCGCCGCACACCGGTCGGAACCGAGAGCTCATCGTCGGCTAGTGCCTCATCCACGCCCCGCAGCTGGGAGGTATCCGAGGCAAGGTGATACAGAGCAATGAGGCTGTGGGTCTTGCCACCGCCGAAGCCGGTCTGGAGTTCGACCACCGGATCGCCACCCTTCCCCGAGAGGCGCCTGGCTGCCGTGCGGATCAGATCGCCCAACCCGTCTGTGATGAACGTGCGGTCATAGAAGCTCGCCGGGTCTCCGTATTCCGGAGCGGCCTCACCTCTCACCACCTGACGGAGATCGGCCGCGAACTCCGCCTGCGCGAAACGGCCCTCCCGCACATCGCGATGCGGCGTCACCACCTCCCGCCACGGTTTGAGACCTGCCAGCGGTTCGCCCTTGGTCGCATCAGCGGCCGCCCTACGCTCCGCCGTGCGCCTCTCCTCAGCAAACACCTGCCGTCGAAGGCTCTGCTTGAGTTCCTGCACCTGCATTGCCGCCTCACCGGCCCGGAACGCCTCGAGCATCATCTCGCAGTGGTCCAGCACTCGCAGCGTGTGCTCAGAACTGAACCTCTTGTTATGCGCCCAATCGTTGCGAGCGTCCCACAGCAGGTTCAGGTAGCTCCGGGTTGACCGGGACAGTGTGTCACGGAAGAACTGATCCCAGGTGGCATTCATACCCTTGAGCAAGAAGGCCAGATCGTCTGGACTCGCAACGCGGTCCCGGTGATGAAGCCGCTGATTCACCCTTTGCAGCCATTGCATCCCGTACTGGGTCCGCCATTTCCGCTCCACTTCAGGGCGGATCGCATCCCGGACCAGCGTTAGCGCCTTACCGACCCGCTCATGGTTGGTGACTGCCATTGTCTAAATCCCTTCGAGAGTCTGCGCCACCGGACCCTCGCTAGTAGCGGCACGGCGCTCGATGTCGTGCCAGGCTTGGATCAGCCCGTTGTACGCAACTGCATCCCCGGTCCAACCCTTCCGGTCAGCGATCTGATAGAGCAAGTATGTGAGACGGCGGGCCCGGTCACCCATACCACCGCCCACCTTTCGCAACAGATCGGCAGCATGATCCTCCGAACGTTCAAGCAGCGCGATCAGGTGCTGGGCTACTTCCCACACGGTCAACCGTCTATCTGCGATCGGATCCCACACCTCGTCCAGTTCGTCGCGGCTGATCAGCCGAACCTTGCCGGCCTTCGATTCGGCGATGCCGGCCTGGACCACCCCGGCCACTGATGTGTTCTTGGCCTTGGAAAGGGTCTCGGCGTCTCCGAAGGGTCCTGGATCCGTGCCGAACTGCTCGTACCACGTCAGCGCCCAACGGGTATCACCATCGAACTCGGTCTCCTCTGCCGACAGTACCTCCTCCAAGGCATCGTTGATCAGAACGAGGGCAGTACGAACCCTCATCGGTGTTCCGTCGGCCTCCAACACCTTGGCGTAGCGGGTAAACACTTCCATACCTGGCCCGATAGCTGACTGCGCCATATCCACAGGCGCGATGGCTTGATCCTGCAGCAAACGTAACGCACCCGGTAGTTCGGATTGGAGAGCATCAAGAAGCTCACGGCGGGTAGCAAGTGGAGCGTTCATCGGGCGCGGTCGGCAGGCTATCACTACCGACGACGCCAACGCCGCTGAGCCCATCGCACGCATCCGCGAGGGCATCTCCGTGCGAATCGGCCACGTTGCCGTTACTTCTAAACCCGCGTCGACTAGGCCTTGAAGGAAGGTCTCCCACCCAGTTGATGCGGTCCCGCTTTGCTTGGTTTCCTGTTGCTTGAAGGCATAGAAGATGGCGACCGGGAATTCCGAATGCTGGGATACGCTGATCTGACTCAGAACGTTGGCCATCCCAGTCTCGAAATATCTCTTGGCTACATCCTTTGGCGAACCCGGTCCCTCGGAGCGCTTCGACCCAACCCGGTGAGGGTTGGCCACCAGTTCATCAGCCTTAGGAGTAAGCAACGTGGCGGTCTCATCGGGCCAGATCTCTGCCAAGTTGTGACGTAACCACACATAGAAGAAATCGGACAGATCGGCATAAGGCACGTTGTCGTAATAGGGCGGATCGGTACAAATCAGTGGCGAGGAAACCTCGCCTAGTCGAACCACGGCATCTCCTTGCTGTACTGCACCGCGACCGTCGGCGGGTAAACCAGCTACCGCCTTCTGTACCCAAGCCACCTGACCTCCCCAGCTACCAGACGAATCGGAAAACGGATTAGCTTCTGCGAAGTCCCAAATCATTGGTATTGCCTGCCGACCAAAGACGTGCTGAAGCGTCTGCCCTGTTGAGTTCCATGTGACCAGACTGGCCCACAAGTCAGCACAGCGGTCTACTACGAAAGAAAGATAGGTTATAGCAGCGTCCGCGTACGCCGTAACGCCTGATCCACCATCTCGTAGCCGGACACCGTCGTCAATCAAACCAGCTGCGAGCGCATGGCCCTCCACAATCGGGCGTAGCTCTACCAAAAGACTCGAGAAGGTGGTTAGCGCAACGAGTTGGCGGTCCATGAACAAGTCAGCCCACTTAATCATACCGTAACGCTGGACGCGAAATCCGAGAGTCTGCTTCGGTAGCGGGACAAGCGGTGCCCATTGCGAATTCGGCACGCGAGGCTGTGGAGCCGGTGGCACATATGCGCGACGCCGGGTGCCTTCCGCTACTGCGGCAATCAGTGTTCTTCCTATCAATCCGCTGCGCCCTTGGTCGGCTATGTAGTCGAAGCTGATGGGTGTTCCAGTGGCAAGACACGTTCCGCCTCGTCGTCCCATAGTTCCGTCCGGAGCGCCTTCACCTTCCCTGATCCGGTAGCTAATAGTTTGACTGATTCGGTTCACCGAAGGCTCCACCCACACAGCCGGTTTGTTGTGTTTGGGTTTCCGCAGTACCCAGGAGCGGACTAGCGGCACATGCCCGGTCCAGGATGGGTCAGGCGATCGGACGGTGCGGGCTCGTATCCAGGCGATCACACTCACCTCACCCCCACCCTCCGACTTGGGCAGAGTCACCTTCGGGTACAGATGGCCAATCCGCTCAGACGCCCGTTCCCGCATCCATCGGCCATAGAAACCGATGTCCTCCGCCAGACCCTGTGCACGTTCCCACGTCTCCGAACCGAACCTCACCCTGGCGTCAGGGTTCACCGGCGGCGACCCGGCATACCGAGGCGGTATCTCCACAAGAGCCTTGGAGATCAGGACCGCCACCGGATTCAGATCACCCCCGTATGCAGGTAACCCGAGCCGCTGTGCCTCTAGCGGGATAGTCCCGCCTCCGCAGAAGGGATCAAGGATGTTCGGGATATCGCCGTCGCAGGATGCTTCGATCTCGGCGCGGGCATCGGCGAGCACCTTGGGGTTGTCGGAGTTCTTCCTCACCACCAGCCGCTCTAGGATTCCGAATAGCCGCCTGCGCTCGGCTGCCCGAGCCTCGTCGGTTGGGAAGAGGTCAGGATGAGACGACGGGTCATCTACCAACGAAGCCCACAACACTGCCCGACAAGCCGCCAACGGCCGGCGCGCCCACCACTGATGCAAGGTCGAGGGATGGCCGTGAGGTGAGGTTCTCTCCCGCGCCGACGCCCGACTGATCACGTCCAGCGGCAAAGCCACCTCAATCAACTTCCGCTTGTACCCCGCCCGCTCACCATCTCGGTCCATCACACCCAGCATCGTACCGCCCGTCTATGACTCTCCCGACCAGAAGGTTCCCCGGCCGGGCCTTGTCTGGCACACACACCCAGAGAGTGCTAGATTACATCGCTGTAAGCTTCCAGCACCCGCAATGGCGGTGCCGGAAGGTCCGCAGCGACGGGCTGGAGAATGCTTGGCGGTGGGTCGTTGCTCAGTTGGCAGAGTGACAAGTGAGGGTTGGCGTCTACATAGACGGGTTAAACCTGTACTACGGAGGAGGTGCTCATTTCGGTCGTAACGTGTCCGGATGGAGATGGCTCGACGTACGTCGACTGGCTCATCGGTTGATCGCCCGACGCAACGACTGGGTGGAGCGGGCCGCCATGCTAGAACGGGTGGTCTACTGCACAGCGTTCATCGATGGCCGGTTGAACGAAGATGGTCGGAGGCGGCAGGGCGCCTACGTCGCGGCCCTACGCGAGAACGGTTCCTTCGATCACCTCGAAGAGGGAAGGTTCGTTGCTCGCGTCCGTCGTGGACTCCTAGCAACGCCTGACAAGGGCGGCCACCCCGTGATCACCAGGTCTGCATGGCCAGTGATGGTGCAAAACGCGCAAGGCCAGCCGGTTCCCGGCGCCCGTTTCATGGTGTCTTACTCGCATTTCGAAGAGAAGGGGTCGGATGTGAACGTGGCGACCCACCTGCTAGTCGACGTCTTGGACGGCCGCGTAGATGCGGTGATCGTGGTCTCGAACGACAGCGACCTGAAGCTTCCGATCAGGACGGCGCGCGGGAGGGTGCCGGTAGGCGTCGTTAACCCGAGCACGAGCCATCTTGCAGGAGACCTCCGTGGGAAACCCCACGACGGCGTCGGGGGGCATTGGTGGTATCAACTCACGGCTGCCGACTTCCATGCCTGCCGGCTTCCTGAGGCAGTCGGCTCGTATCGCCGCCCATACGACTGGTAACCGCGTCAAATCGCACTTGACAGGTCTGTGGGTCTCGGTATACTAGGCGGAGCGCTGAGCCTAAAATCCCAAAAGGTGTTGGGCTCATTACCCACCCGGCCCTGTTGGGCCGGGTTTTCTTTGAGATCTACGCACTCCTCGCCTCGGCCCCTACACTACGATGTCTTCTCGGCGCGTGTCTCCGTGAGCCCCGGGATCGTTGGAACGCTCCGGGGCTGCGCGTTTTCGTGGGTCTTGGGCGTTCTGGCACCGGTGTGGGAAGCATTCGGACATCGCACTTGGTCAGCCCTCCCGGACTCCGAGGCCGACCGAGGCGCGCCGCTCTCCGTCTACTAACCGGTTGATCTACGCGTCGATGCGTCTCCCCGGTGACGGCCATGGGCCTTCTATACCGCCTATCCTGAGGCGCGGTCTGTCAATACACTCATGGAAATTGCTGGGGCCGCTCAGGCGCTGTTGAGAATCTCAGTGAGCAATCTGATCGTGAGATCGCTGATCATCGCAGCAGGCCTCTCATGCCAGTCGGATGGGATCAGAGACCACAAACCCGACGCCGCGACCACAGCGACCAGGATGCCGATCAGTTGCTTCCTTACGTAACTCATTCTCCCCTCCTTCTTGGGATTACTTACAGGTGTGTAGTTACGGCAGATAGTGTAGCTTCGGGGTCAGACACGACACGTTTCAGTCGTTGTTGAGCGCACGAGCGCGGTTCGAAAGTGACAGCAGTCTGTGTGTGAGAGCGAGCCGGAGCCAAGCCAGTTGGGTTAGCTGCCTGCCCGGATGGGCGAGGCCGGGGTCAGGACGGAGCCTCGAAGGGGAACTCCGATAGGGCGAAGTTGATCGAGTACTTGCGGTAGGACACATACACGCCCTCGAACGGGCGGCGTCAACTAACCGACCTTTCGTGAGATAGTCCTCATTGACCGGTTCTTGGCTCACTGTGCAAGACGTCACGCCCTGTTGGGGTCGTCTCTCAATGGCTACGCCGAGGAACCGCCCGGACCGCGAGCCTGCGGCTATGGCCCAACGGTCAACCCCTGTCATTAGGGGAACCTTTGCGTTTGGTGGGAAGTTCAGGTCCTCGGCATGGCGCGCTTCATGAACTGGTCGAAGAGTGGGACTGTGAAGGCGGTGTCGCCATGAGCAGGGCTGTAGATCATGCCCTTCGCGATCAGCGCGGAACGGCGGGGAGCCACCGACGTGACCTTCACGCCGAGCTTGTCGGCTATGTCGCCGGAGCGGTGGGGTCCGGGGCCTAGCTCGGCCATGGCTCGCAGGTATTCGCTTTCCTTCGGGGTGAGCCGGTCGTAGCGAACCCTGAAGAAATCTCGGTCCAGCTTGTCCACGACGCCAGGTGTTGCCGCCCGCACGTCGTTCTCGGAGATCGGGGAGGCCGGCGCAGCGTTCCACGCGTGGTAGCCCCATTCCTGCAAGAAGTAGGGGTAGTTCCCGGACTCCTTGATGATCCTGGCCACTGCAGCGTCCTCGAATCTCACGCCTAGATGCGCAGCGGGGAGCACCACGGCTGCGGCCGCGTCGTTGTCACTCAAGTACCCGATCTCGGGAAACTCGAACAGCCGCTCGGCATAGGTCCTGGCCTCGCCGAGCAGCGCGGGCACTTGGGGCAATCCGGCGCCGGCGACCACAACCGGCAAGCCGAGTTGAACAGTGCGATGGGTCGACCCGACCACAGCAGCCATATCGGCCTTGGTCAGGTACTGGAGTTCGTCAATCGCTAGCAGCAATCCGGAGTCGCAGCTCCGGGCTGCTTCTCCCACGGCCACGAGGAGATCGGTCAGGTCCTCGGAGATCATGCCCGAGTCGGCGAGACCGGCCAGGGGATCGGCGCTCACGGTCACTGAAGTACCGTCAGGGAGCGTCTGCGTGAATGAAACGAGCACTGACAGAGCCCTTCGGACCGCCGCGAGCGCACGACGGGCTTTCGTTCCACGTTCCAGCTCCAGAAGGATTCTTCGCAAGCGAACAGCCAGCAACTCGGGAAAGTCGCCGCCTTCGGACGCCTCGACATAGCCGACCTTCATCTTCTCGCGCTCGGCGATCTCGGTGAAGCGGTTTAGCAGCACTGTCTTGCCAACGCCGCGGAGTCCTACCAGCACGCAACTTTTGCCAGGCCGTCCATCCTGCGCACGGCGGACTGTGACCTCGAAGTCGTCGATGAGGTCGTCACGCCCGACCAGAGCAGGCGGCGCTGAGCCTGCCCCTGGGCGATATGGGTTGTCGAATCGGTCCATATCAACAGAGCTTATCTCGAATTATGGCGTTTATCTAGTCAAAGGATAAACTCCTCATAATTCAGAAACGGAGATCAGGCACCGGGAACACCAATGCCTAAGCACTAGCTGAGTGCTCCTCCCGAAGGCATACTGGGTTCTCGGAAAGTGCCCCTAATAGAACCCGAATAGAACGGGGAAGGGAAGAAACCGCAGGTCAGAGGCCTGTTAATTGGTCTGGAATAGATCTGTAATAGAACCGAATGCCCGGCTTCCGGGCGCTGATCTCATCCTAGCCAAGAGTCAATCTGTCGAGGCACGCATCTACGTGCCGGACCGGGGACACGGCGGGAGACGGTTCCCGAGGGTCTGTAACAGCCTGGAGGCCTGTTCACCGTAGAGTGCGGTACTCTTCAGACTGAACAGCCACCGCCTGCCTGAGCCTGTCCCCACACCTGTTGCAAGCCCCCTCGCCGGAACATCAAACAGGAGCCGAAATGGACTTCTCCGACATCACGAGGATCGCAGCAGGCGGCGAGTCCGAAAACATGGAGTTCAAAGGCAACGACCGGAGAGCGCCGCAGTGCCGCCAAGACGCTCTCGGCGATGCTGAACGGACAAGGGGGCTCTGTCATGTTCGGCGTTTGCCACGATGGGAGAGTGAGCGGTCAGGATGTGGCCGACCGGACTTTGGAGAATGTCACCGCTGTTTGCCGAGAAACCATCTATCCGGAGTTTCCGCCGTCCATCCAGAGGATCGAAGTGCCAGGGACCGGAGGCCGTCAGGTACTCGTAGCCAGCGTGCCACCCGGGAATACGAAACCGTATATGTACAACGGCAACTATTTCGTTCGATCGGGCGCAGCGACAGTCAAGATGCAGCCGGAAACACAGTTGCAGCTGGTGATGGAGAGGGCTCACGCGTTCGACAGATGGGAAACGAGCGAGTCGCAGCGAGACGTGGACGCTATCGATGGAAGCGCAGTGCGATCTTTCCGTGATGCGGTGATCTCAGAAGGCCGAGGTCGTTTCGATCCAGACGCCACGGTCTCCGAAGTGTTACGGACTATGAACCTGCTTGACGCGGGAGGGCGCCCCAACCGGGGCGCGATCGCCTTGTTCGGCCGACCGGACTCCTTCGGCAGCGAGTACGCGACCCTCGGATGCCATCTGGCTGCAGTCGATGGCATCGATCTCGGAGAGAGCCTCCGAGATGTTCAGATCGTCGAGGACAACATCTTCGTATCTCTGACTCGGGCCCTGGAGTTCTGCGAGGACCATCTGCATCGCCCTCTTCACATCAACGGACTCCGTGCACGATCGAGAGCGGAGATCCCGATCGAAGTGTTGCGCGAGGCCCTTGCCAACGCCTTCGCCCATCGCAACTACGCCGTCGCTGGTCGGGTACAGGTGCGTGTCTACACAGACCGTCTAGAAGTTGTTTCGCCGGGGGGACTGCCTTTCGGTCTTACGCCGGCCGACCTGTATGTGCCGCACGGCTCGCGGCCCTGGAACCCGAACATCATGGCCTGCTTGTTCCGGCGGGGAATTGTTGAGCAACTTGGATCGGGCACCCTGCGCATGGTCAGGTTGTGCGCCGAGGCCGGGATCGGAAGACCAGCATTTCTCACCTCTGGAAGTGAGGTCATTTGCGCCGTTCCGCGCTACGGCTATTGGCTCACACCAGACGGCACGGGTGCGAAACTCACAGGCACCCAAGGCAAGATCCTAGAGAAGCTTGGAGAAGGACCAGCGCGACGCAGCGAGTTGGCCGACCTGCTCGAGATGGAAGCGACCACGACACGGGATGTTCTCATGCAGCTGCGCGAGGACGGCTTGGTACATGTCGAAGGTCATGGACGAGGGGCGTACTGGGTTCTCGGAGAGGGCCCCGAATAGATCGAGAATAGAATGGGGCAAGAGCGAAACCCCAGGTCAGAGGTATGTTAATAGGTCTGGAATAGATCTGGAATAGAACTTGATCCCGATTTCGGGCTGGTGAGAGTCTTGGTGCTTTAGTCTCGTTCGCGGCAATGACCGGGGTTCTAAGGCGAATTCGGAGAGGGCGAAGTTGATCGAGTACTTGCGGTAGGACACATCCACGCCCTCGAATGGGCGGCGTACGTAGCGGACGGTCGGCTCGGCGCTGCGATCTTCGGGGACTTGGACCACGGCGAGGATGAAGCGGTCAGGCGAGTTATGGGAGTGGATGATCTGGCTGCGGCTGACCGTGACGGTGTCGGCGCCCTCGATCCGGCCCTTGACCTCGATGAAGTAGAGGTCGCCCGTATCGGGTTCGCGGCTCTCGATGTCGTAGCCCTCGTTGTTGTGGGGCATCTCCTCGGGCTTGCGGTCGAGGACCGAGTCCACGACGACCCGATCCCGACGTACGGGCACCGACTGGTGGAGCAGCTACAACCCGGTGCCTGAACATGGAACGACCCAGCCTGAATGTGGCACTCCCGGTCGGCGACGGAGGGATCCAGGCCCCGAGCCTCACACCTTGGCTACAGGCCGCAGAACAGCGTCGAGTTCGTCGTCAGCGATGGACAAGGCTCCGTCGAAGTGGTGCTGCAGGTTGGAGGCCAGCCGCGCCACCGTGTTCCCGCAGCCGCCCTCGAACAGGTATACGCGCATCCACTCAGCAGCCACATCGAACCGGAGGCTTTGGCCTACGTGGAGGTCCACGGCTTCCACTTCGGCCAGATTCTCGCCGACGCGCCGTGGCAAGCCCCAGAGCCGGAACGGTTCACGGGCCGAGAAGAGCTGGTCAAGGAAGTAGTCAAGATCGGGGATTGGCCGGCTGAAACGGAGGGTAATCGGCGATCCGAAGGGGCGCGCGCCTCCCTCGGGTAGTTCTTCCCATCGCAGCGCTCGGCGCTCGGCGCCCTCAACAAGCCGGCGGTACCGGTCGACAACTCGGCGGACGACCGCTTGATGGAAGCCGAAGTCGCCGCCGGCGGCCATGAAACGACCTTCCCGGCTAACGAATTCAGTCATGGACCCGAAGTGCTCATCGAAGAGATCCACTGCGACCTGGCTGTGTGCCACTGCTCTCTGGTACCGCTCCCCGATGAGTTCCAACACCTGATCGGCGGCGGATCCGCGGACCCGCAAGCTGAGATCATCGACCTCGCCCGTGGACGGCATGAGCCGCCCAGAACTGAAGTTGGTGACTACCCACGAAGGTTTGGCGTCGCCCCACAGTCCTCGTAGATGGTCGGTGGGGAGCCACATCCAGTCGAGATCGCGACGAGATCCGACCACCCTACGGAGAAAGCGTACGGCGTCCCTCGTCGGTCCAGTCGTGTGAAAGTTCCAAAATCTCCGGTCAATGTGGTCTACGACAAAGCTCACATCACCGACGAGTCTGTGCAGATACACATCCTCGGTGGGTTCCACCCGACTGGTCTTGAAGGCGTCCGTGAGCAGGTCCACACCAACATCGGGGGCGTGAGCTTCCAGAACGAACGTCTTCCAATGGTTGCGCGACATGGTCGCGGCAAAGTCGGCGGCGAGCTTCCGTCGGTTCATCCTTCATCCTCCATCTCTACCATCGTACTGTCTACTTGCAAGAATTCACCCATCATCTCGTCGAAGAGGCTCATCTGAGTGGCCTGGGACTCAGATCCATCTTCGGGCTGCTCTCGATGTGGGCGCATGATGGCCTGGTAGACCTGAGTCCGACCCTGAGGCGCAGCGGTCTCCGGTGATCTCTTGAATCGAAGGACAGCATGGTCGCGGGTACCGGTCCTGCCAAGATACTCGAAGGTGGCTTCATCCCTGCGGGCCACCCGACGAGCCGCTGCATCGACCTTCCGCTCAAGCTGCTTGCGGGCTCGGGTGGCGTAGATTGCCAGGTGAGGAATTGCCTCTTCCGCTAGCGCAGGCAGGCTGGCCTCGGTTCGACCGCTACTGAGCGCAGCAACCGCGGCCCTTGCGGCCCAGGTCATCGAACATGTGATCCGGAGACTCACGGTCCACAGAGATGATTCGCGGCGGTGAGTCCTCTACGGGAACTGGCTCCGCGAAGGCGTCCGTGAGTGTTTCGTCCAGGAACGGAGCGCCGTGATGGTTGATCGCCTCATTGTCAAAGGCAAGCACCGGACACTCAAGGCCCGCTCTGGCCAGGCCCAACTTCACCCGATGCACGTTCTCCGCTGAGCAGCAGTACAGTGGCTGGACGCGCAGATCGCCACCAGTCGAAACACTGATTGAGGCTTCCTGAATCACAGCATCGGCGCGTAGCCTCCCATAGCGGTCGGCCTGCCTGAGATCTACATTTGCTCCGGACTTCGCCTCCGCGGCCAGAACGACATTGCGTCCGGGGTGAAACATCACTACGTCGATCACTACGGTCCCGTCATCCACTCGAACCGGTACTTCAACACCAGCCACGTGGTAACCGCACTCCCGAAGGACCTCCGGATAGGAACCTCCCGAGCTCCATAGTGCGATGAGCGCGTTGACGGGTACTAACCGGGACTCCACCGTTCGAGAATAACCCGAACCAGCGACACAGCAACGTACCGTGGCAATCGTCAGCACTAGTAGCCTCGGTCGTGGTCCACCGATCTATCCAACTCCACCGTATAGGACGAGTCCGATGGGTGAACCGTTGCGCCTCTCCCTGGACACCCACGGAGGACCAAGAGAACCTCCCGCCGCACGAAGGCGAAGTGGTCGACCCGGATCGTTTCTACGAAGGCACCCGATTCCTGAACGCCAGTTGGCCACAGATGCTGACGGGCTGGAGGTTGAGGCCCGTCGCCGACGGTGAGGGAACTGCGGTCCATGTGGGCCGGATAGCCGGCCCGGACGGTTCCAGGCCCGGGTTCAATCAGGCCTCCCGGGCTACGAGATCGACCGAGGCCGCACCTCTCGACGACTACTCGCCGGTGGATCTCGGCGTCGATGGATCCCACCGGGTGCCGGCACGGCCCTTTCCAGACCGCCCGCCTAGCGCGCGGTCTTGGTCAACACGTGATGGACTTCCCAGCGGGACCTTCACCAACCGTCAACTGATGGAGATCTTGACTATCCCGACCATCAATCGACAGGACTCAGGCACTGTTCAGAATCGCAATGAGCAGTTTGGCGACGAGATCGCCGATCTTCGCAGCAGCGCTCTCGTACCAGTCGAATGTGATCAAAGACCACAAACCCAACGCCGCGACTACAGGGGCCAGTATGCCGATCAGTTGCTTCTTGACGTAACTCATGTTCCACCCCTTATTCGTGGGATTACTTACAGGGCTGTAGTTACGGTGGATAGATTAGCTTCGGGGTCATACAAGGGGACGATCTTCAGCATCTGTCGGGCCAGCACGATCACGGAACGGAAAGTGACGGCAGCCTGTGGGTGAGAGCCGGAGCCAAAGCCAGCTGGGTTAGCTGCCCACCCGGATGAGTGCGGTCAGGGTCATGACGGGTGCTCGAAAGTGAACTCGGACAGGGCGAAGTTGATCGAATACTTGCGGTAGGACACATCCACGCCCTCGAATGGGCGGCGTACGTAGCGGACGGTCGGCTCGGCGCTGCGATCTTCGGGGACTTGGACCACGGCGAGGATGAAGCGGTCGGGCGAGTTCTGGGAGTGGATGATCTGGCTGCGGCTGACCGTGACGGTGTCGGCGCCTTCGATCCGGCCCTTGACCTCTATGAAGTAGAGAGCGCCCGTATCGGGTTCGCGGCTCTCGATGTCGTAGCCCTCGTTGTTGTGGGGCATCTCCTTGGGCTTTCGACCGAGAGACCGCTCGGTTTTCAGGACCGCGTCCACCACCCTGCGATCGACCTCCGCCACGTCTCGAGCGCGCATGGGCGGAGCCGCTTGTGGTGTTCCAGCAAGGCGGTCCAGAAGCCCTTGCGGAACCACGATCGCGCCGCCCACTATGTCGGGGGGTCGGCTTGAGAGTTGGAGTTCCCGGTCGAGTTCGAGATTTCGTTGCTCCAGCCTTGCCGCCAGATCGTCGGCGAAGTTGCGGGCGTGACCGGCCGTGAAGCCGCCTTTCGGCCTGGTGCCCTGAGTCTGTTTCTCCTTGGCCTTGAACTGGTAGGCGTCCCAGTAGCGGATACGTGCCTGCAGGCGTTGTTCCACGCCATCACGCACCTTCCCGACCCGATGTTCGGTGGCCCGTCGGAGCTCGTCGAGGTGGGGGCCACACAGATCGGTGATGGCAAAGCGGCGGGCGTGGTCAGAGAGCATGGTGTCGATCCTGCCCTGCTCCAGCAGCGACGAGACGAGCCTCCGTTCATCGTCCTCGATCGGGCGCAGGTCGTGGTGGCGGGCGGCGCCGGTCTCTTCCGGTTCGCCTTCGGTGGGCATCTCGACCGTCCAGTAGCGCCTCGATACGTCCCTACCGGTGCCGTCCTTGACGAGGTGCTCGATCTGGACCAGTGCCCGGAGACGGTCGTCGGTCGCCTGGGGATCGACGAGCACGGTCCCCCGCTGCAGGACCGAACCGTGACGGTCGAGAACCGTTTCCACGACGGCTTCGAGCAGGGGATGGCCAAGGGCCAGGAGCGCTGCCCTCGGCCGACCATGGAGATTCACGAGGTGCTTCTCGAAGGTGACCCGCTCGTACCTGCGGTGCAGCTCCTTGCCCGATCCGGTCTCTTTGGAGCGTTGGCGGACGATCCCGGGCACGCGGGTGATCTCGAAGCGGCCCTTCTCGCGCTCCACGATGCGTCCACCGAAACGGCGCAGCGCCTCGATGAAGAACATGGAGATGAACCCGGGCTGCAACTTGCGGAGCTTGGCGCGCTCCATGTCGTCGCGGATTTCCTGGATGTCTCCTCCGCCGATCTCGCCGATGGCGAGAGCCCGCTCGTCCACCAGGTTCTTGATCTGCTCCCCTATGTCCTTGTCAATGACCTGATCCTGGCGGGCTCTCACTTCGGGAAGGTCGCCGTATCGGATCGCCTCGATGAGCAGGTCTCGGAGTTGGCGGTCGATCACCGGATCTCCTAGGACGTCGTAGACCTGGCCGCCCAGCGCCTTGCGCTGCTCCTCGATCTTGTCCAACAGGCGGATGAACACGGCACCCTCCCGTGTGTTATGGGCCACCAGGTTCCACAGGTGGCAGACCTCGGTCTGGCCGATGCGGTGGATGCGCCCGAAACGCTGCTCGATCCGGTTGGGATTCCACGGAAGGTCGTAGTTGACCATCAGGTTGGCCCGTTGCAGATTGACCCCCTCCCCTGCCGCGTCGGTGGCCACCATCACCTGCACATCGGGGTCGTTGATGAAGGCGTCCTGGCGGTGGCGGCGGTCCTCCCGCCTGACGCTGCCGTGGATGACCACCACCCGCTCCCGCCTGCCGAGCAGTCCCACGATGCGGCTATGCAGGTAGTCGAGAGTGTCCTTGTGTTCGGTGAACACGATGATCTTGCGCCTCGTCCCGCCGGGTGCCGTCATGTGGTCCGATTGGAGGACGGTGGACAGCTCTTCCCATTTGGTGTCGGTGCCGGCCCTCCGGACCTCGGCGGCGATGGCGACCAGACGGCCAAGGGTCTCGATCTCCTTGCGGAGTTCGGGAACGGTCTCCGCCGCGGTGGCCTGGTCGATGACCTCGGTCTCCATTTGGTCGACCTGCTCGTCGTCGTAGTCGTCAAAGTCGAAGAAGGCCAGATCGTCCTCCGACAGATCGTGGAGCAACGGATCGGCCACTGCCCGGCCCTCGGCTATGGCCTCCAGTTCCTCCAGCCGTTTCTGGAGTCTCTCGCGGCGCCGGCGAAGCGAGCGGTAGATCGCCTGCGGTGAAGATGCCAGCCGGCGCTGCAGGGCGGCCAGGGCGAAACCCACCACCAGGCCACGGCGGCGGTTCTTCTGCTCGATCTGCTTGGCCCGGTCCATACCGTGGCGGACGTAGTCGGTTACCTGGTCGTAAAGACGTTGCTCGGGCGGTGAGAGGTCGTACTTGACCGAATGCGCCCGACGCTCGGGGAACAAGGGCTTCCCCTCGAAGGTCAGCAGGCTCTCCTTGAGGTATCGGCGCATGAGGTGCGACGCGTCCGGCACCTGCCCGCCCCTCAGCCGACCCCCAAACGAGTCCTGGTCCAGCAGGGCGAGGAACAGCATGTAGCTCTCCTGCTTGCCGCTGTGCGGCGTGGCCGTGAGCAGCAGGAGGTGGCGGGTGAGGTCGCGAAGGAGCTCGCCGAGTTGGTAGCGCTTGGTCTTGTTGAGCTTCTTTCCGTAGTAGTGGGCCGACATCTTGTGGGCCTCGTCCACCACCACCAGGTCCCACCGGGAGGCAGCCAGCTTTTCCTGGAGGTCCTCTCTCCGTGCCAGCTGGTCGAGCCGGGCGATCAGGAGTTTCTCCTCGTCGAACGGGTTGCCGGTGCGCGCGGTCTCAACCATGTCGTTGCCGAGGATGCGGAAGTCGAGGTGGAACCGCTGCGACAGCTCGTCCTGCCACTGGACCACCAGTGAACCGGGCGCCACGATCAGAACCCGCTCCACGTCACCACGGATGGCCAACTCCCGGATGTAGAGGCCGGACATGATGGTCTTGCCGGCGCCCGGATCGTCGGCTAGGACGAAACGGAGGGGCTGGATGGGCATCATCTGGCGGTAGACGGCCTCGATCTGGTGCGGGAGCGGATCGATGTCCGCGGCTTCGACGGCCGCGTAGGGGTCGAACAGGTGGGCCGACTTGATGCGCCGAGCCTCCGAGGCCAGCTTGAACAGCCGCCCGTCACCGTCGAGCGGCCACGAGTCCTCGGAAGCCGCCACGCTCAGGCGTTCCTCGTCATTACGGGAAAGAAGCGTCCGGTCCAACTTCTCGGAGTCCTGGAAGACGACCTCCACGTCGTGGTCGCCGTGCCAGATGGTGGCGATCACGGAAACAGGGCGGCCAGGAAGCAGTCCCTCCACAAGGGCGCCGACCTGAATGTCCTCCAGCTTCAGCACGGTCAGTGGTCGGTGGCCAGCGGCCCGTAGCCAGTTATCGGAGTCCCCTGTTTCATCACTGCTGCGATCATGTTCGGCTGCGTCCGGAGCAGGGTACCTACCGGCCGTGACACGCCTACATGCCAGAATCAGCCTCACGCTAGAGGTCAGTCACCACCGAGATCGTCAAGAAATCCTCGTGATGAGGTCGCCACATGCCGAGGCGAGAGGCGTAGTCTGGCGCCGCAGAAGGAGGCAGGCGTTTGCGATGCCGCTTGAATCCCCGTCGTACCCGAAATATACCCTGATCCGTAATGGATAAGGCATATGTAAACCCCGCAATCCTGCGATGGGCCGCGACAAGGGCCGGCCTTGAGGTCCCAGATCTGTGTAAGACGTTCAGGAAGCCGCCCGAAGCGATCGACGCATGGTTCGAGGGCGCGTCGTCACCCACATTCAAGCAAGCCCAAGTCCTTGCCAAGCGCCTGCGAGTGCCGTTCGGGTACCTGTTCCTCTCAAGTCCACCCGAAGACGACCTTCCGATTCGCGACTTCCGGCGCGTACATGGCACTGGTCCTAGGGAGCCGTCAGTAGACCTCCGCGATGCGGTCTCGGATGTCCTGCTCAAACAGGACTGGTATTGGGACTTCAGGACTGCCCAGCGCGAGCCTCCGCTAGCGTGCGTCGGTCGCTTCTCGATCCGGTCCTCCACCTCGGAGGTCGCGGAGGACATTCGATCAACGCTGGACTTCGAGAGCGAAGTCCGTGTGCAGGATCGCAGCCGGTTCCTAAGCACGTTCGTCAGCCAGGTCGAAGCACAGGACATCCTGGTCATAAGGAATGGCGTCGTCCGGCAAGCCACGAACCGGGCTCTCGACGTCGACGAGTTCCGGGGATTCTCGATAGCCGACCCGATGGCGCCGGTCATCTTCGTAAACAACGCCGGCAGCAACACTGCGCAGGTGTTCACGTTGGCACACGAGCTGGCCCACATTTGGATAGGTGAGGGCGGAGTGTCCGACGCGGACGTGACCATCACACGGCAAGACACGGACGACATAGAAACCTTCTGCAACGACGTAGCCGCCGAGGTGCTGCTCCCGTGGTCGGAGATCAAGGAGACTTGGTCGAACCGATCCACGTCGAAGACTGACTGGGTTCGGGGTACGGCGAGACGGTTCCACATCTCAACGGTGATGGTTGCTCGCCAACTCTGGACGCACCGCGCCATCGATAGGGAAGAGTTCTTCGAGATATACGAAGGCGAACGGGAGAACTGGATACCGAGGCAGAGGACAACGTCAAGTGGCAACTACTACCCGATGGTGCCCGTCCGCAACAGCCGGACCCTGACTGAGGCGATCCTAGAGAGTGTTGCCGCTGCGGAGACCTCGATCCGCGACGCCTCACGCCTGCTTGGAATCAAACCTGCGAACCTGCCCAAGTTGCGAGCCTCCTTGAGCGCGTAGTGCTGCGACTCCTCGACGCAAACGTGTTCATTGCGGCCAAGAACACCTACTACGGGTTGGACCTCGTCCCAGCCTTCTGGTCGTGGCTGGAGACACAGGCACGTCTCGGCAGGCTGGCGACGCATCGCAAGTAGGCGGCATCCTTCTTGTCCAGGATGATCCCGTCCAGATGATCTGGCGCCTCCCTTCACCCCAGAACGGTCCGGCAGCGACGTGGACGTTGGCGCCAAGGACTCCGTCGCATGGATGAGCAACTCTCGGGTCGGCGCCGTCCACCTGCATACCGTTGGTGTATTAGGGTACCCTAACCTTCTATAGTTGGGCTGCTTGACAAGGGTCCTATAGCTCGCCTACTCTCTCGTATGGCCGGTGAGTCACCTGCTCTCGGGTGCCCCGGGAAAGGACATAAGGGACAGACGTGAGACGATCTGCAGTCGCGGCAATGGCAGTGGTCCTTGGCCTGGTGGGGACGTCCTGCACGGGAGGGGACGAGACGGTAACGGTGTACTCGGGTCGCACCGAGAACCTGATCGGGCCGATCCTCGAGGACTTCACCGAAGCCACCGGAATCGAGGTGGAGGTCCGCTACGGCAAGTCGGCCGACCTGGCCCTGCTCATCGACGAGGAAGGCGATCGGAGCCCGGCAGACCTGTTCATCTCCCAGAGCCCGGGCGCGGTGGGCTTCCTGGCCGGAGAGGGCCACCTCCGGCCCATCGACGAGGATGTGCTCCAAGCGGTCCCCGAGCAGTTCCGGAACGCCGGGGGGCTATGGGTAGGGATGTCGGGCCGGGTCCGCGTCATCGTCTACAACCGCGATCTCGTGGATCCCGCCGAGCTTCCATCCTCGGTCTTCGAACTGACCGACGAGCGGTTCCGGGGAAGAGTCGGGGTGGCGCCCACCAACAGTTCGTTCCAGGACTTCGTAACCGCCATGCGGGAGGTCCACGGCGACGAGATGGCGCTGGAGTGGCTCAAGGGGTTGGCGGCCAACGACGCCCGTACCTACGCCAATAACACGGCCATCGTGCAGGCCGTCGGACGTGGTGATGTCCCCATGGGCCTCGTGAACCACTACTACAACCTGCGCGCCAAGGCCGAGGATCCTGGGGTCGCCTCGGAGAACTACTACTTCCCCGACCGCGACATCGGCTCATTGCTGATCGTCACGGCTATCGGGGTACTCTCCACCAGCGACGCCCCCGAACTTGCTGATCGACTAGTCGAGTTCATGCTCGGCGAGGAGGCGCAACGTTTCTACGGCGAGCAGACCTTCGAGTATCCCTTGGCAGCCGGTGTGGCACCATCCTCCGTACTGCCCTCTCTCTCGAGCATAGGTGTCGCCACCTACTATTTCGATCGGCTCGGAGGCGGGCTGGAGCGGACCAAGGAACTGATCGATGAAAGCGGGCTCGAGTCCTCGTGACGTAACGGCTCCGGCCATAGCCCGGCGCCGGCGCCACCACCCCGGCCTTGTTGTGGCGGTGGCCCTACTGGGCCTTCTCTTCCTCTTCCCGATCGGTTACCTGGCCTGGGGAACCCTGAGCCTCGGAGGGGACTTCTGGGCGACTGTCGCCAGCGAGCGAACCCTGCGGCCGCTGCGTAACTCGCTGCTGATCGCCTCCGCTACGGCTGTAGCGTGCATGTTCCTCGGAACCACTCTCGCCTGGCTCGTGGCCCGGACCGACCTGCCTGGACGACGGTTCTGGCGCATGGTGCTGCCGCTTCCGCTGGTCATTCCCTCATTTGTGGGCGCCACCGCTTTGCTGTCGGCCTTCGGCCGGGGCGGACTGGTGCCTTTCTTCCCCAGGATCGAAGGGTTCTGGGGAGCATTCATCGTCCTGACCGTGCTCAGCTATCCCTACGTCTACCTCCCCGTTCTGGCACGGCTCTCCACCACGGTCCCCACACTGGAAGAAGCCGCGCGGCTCCTGGGCAGCCGACCCGGACGTACTCTGACCCGGGTGGTCCTACCGCATATACGCGACACGGTCGCCGCCGGAACCATCCTGGTGTTCCTCTACGGACTGAGCGACTTCGGTGCGGTGGCGCTGATGCGCTATGACACCATCACCCGGGCGATCTTCTCCTCTCGACTGTTCGACCGCGCCACCTCCCTGACGCTCGGGCTTGTACTGGCCCTGCTGGCACTGATCGTGGCGCTGATCGAGCGGGCAGCCACACCGGACCGCCGGCCCGGGAAGGGAATCGGGAAGGAGCAGGTGCGGTACCAGTTACGGACATCGTCGGCCCCGGCCACAGTGCTCGCAGGCGGGGTGGTCGGGCTGGCCCTGGCAGCCCCCGTAGCGGTGTTCATGCTCTGGGTGATCCGGGGGTCGACCACCGTCGGAGTCGGATACTCGGGCATCGGGGACGGGCTCGGATTTCTCATCCGACCCATACTCAACTCGGCCGTCGCGTCGGTCATCGCCGGCGTGTGCGCGGTGGCCGTCACGCTACCCGTGGCGTATGCGGCCGCGAGACGGCGGAACTGGTTGTCGAGTTCAGCCGCCGCGTCGGTGACCTCCGTGTTCGCTCTACCAGGGCTGGTGGTCGCGCTGGCGGTCGTCTTCTGGGCCATTCAGGCGCCCGGCCCGCTAGCGGCCGTATACCAGACGTTCCCCCTGCTCGTGCTGGCCTACGTGCTCCACTTCGGCGCCCAGTCGATGAGGGCTTCCCAGGCCGCGATCAGCGACGTCCCCCAGCGCTACGAAGACGCCGCCCGTACTCTCGGAGTGACCGCCCGCCGCCGTTTCTTAACCATCGACCTCCCGCTGGTAACGCCCGCCCTCGTAACCGGAGGAGGCCTGGTCCTGCTGTCCACCCTCAAAGAACTGCCGGCCACACTCCTACTCGCCCCGATCGGGTTCGAGACGCTGGCCACGAGGATATGGAATGCAGCTGAAGACGGGTTCTTCGCCGAGGTGGGCATCACGTCGCTGGTCCTCATCCTGCTGTCAGGACTCCTCACATGGATATTCGTGCTTCGTCGCGAGTTGAAGGTGTGACGACCAGTCTCCGGAGCAAGGCTGCCTTGGTGCGCGCCGGCGTCTTCATCTGACCCTGCCGGGGATCTCGACATCGCCAATCAGCGTTATTCGGGGACCTACAGTGACTTCCACGAGGTGCTGCTGCGGATCCAAGCCGAGCTCAAGCCGGACTTCGCCGCCACCGCCGCTCCGCTCTACCGCGGGTGGAGCACGTTGCTACCGGACTACCTGGCGCCCACGCCACGGACATGGGTACTGCACGCCATCCGGCTGGGTGGTGTTTGCGGCGTTGTCGGCCCACGGTTGGGTGGGCGACCCAGACAGGGTGGGCGATCGCTACGCAGTGTTAAGCAGTCTATCCGGAGTTGTCAAGGCTTTCTTCGACGTGTGACTCCTTGGCGTGCGCCGAAGCCGACGGCGGGACCGGAGCGAAATAGCCGACAATTAGAAGGAGCAAGCCCACACCGAGGAACGACACCACCCTCGCAACGGTGCCGGTGTTGCTCAGGTCGAAGAGGAAGAGCTTGACGACCACCACCCCCATCAACGACGCGCCACCGACCCATACGGCCCGCCTCACCAGGCGCATGCCGGCCACCATGCCGGAGAGACCGGCAAGACCCCAGACGATCGACAGGGACGCGTGCAGGGTGGTGGAATCGATCATGGCATCGAAGTCGAACGGGACTTCCATCCAGTGGTGAACCGTCCGGGCGACGGCCATGGTCAGCAAGACTATCCCCACGGCGGTCAGGCCCGCGCTCCAGAATCGTCCGGTGAGGTCTTCAGACGGGTAGTTCTCCTGTGCCTCGGCCAGCCTCTTCCACAGGAGGAGTACTACCACCACCAGGACGGTGAGTATCTCCAATGGGTTGAGCAGCGGCAGGTAGGTGAGCGGTGGAGAAGCACCGTCCGACGTAAGGTTGGTAACAAAGAGCCAGACCGCCACAACCAGCAGCGCCGGGCCGGCGCATGCCATCAGGTAGGTGCGCCAATGGGCTCCTAATGGCCAGCTCACCGCCTCCCGAGCAACCAACGTGCCGGTCGCGACCACGAGTACCGCCGCGAGAGCCGTGGTGACCGGCCAGACCCCGGACGCCACCTGATCGATCTGCCAGTGGACCTCCATCCCGATCAGGACGGCCAGTATCCAGTAAGCCGCCACGTGCATCCCGACTCCGAACCAGGACAGAGCGCTCTCCCGGAAACGCAGAGTCACGTAGCACATACCCAGACCAACTATCCAGGCCGCCCAGCCGTTGGAGCCGAAAGGATGGTCCTGGAGTTGCAGTGCGAGAACCAATGCCGACAATAGTGAGGGCACCAGGAGTGCGCCCGCCGTCGCCATCCGGCGCCAGTTCACCACCGGCCCCACCAGCGCCATCCCGCCCAGCGAGATAGTGACAAACACGATCGACACGCTCAACCGATCGTCCGGCGCGAGCTGCCCGATGATTTCCAGGAGCCCTGCGCTCAGCCACCAGCCGACCCCCCAATAAAACAAGAACCAAGAGGTGTTCCCGCCAAGTCCGAAGTGATCCTCCTTAGCCTCGAGCGTGCGAGCCGCGAAAAGCCCGGTAGCCGCGAGCAACGCCGCGCCGAGGAAGAACCCGTTGATGAGGGGCGTCGCGCCGTCGGGATAGGGAAGCTTGTCGACCATGTGCACGATGAAGGCGATCCCGGCCAGAGCTTGCAGAACGAGGCCACCCCGGATGGCGAGGACACTTCGTTGCCGTACCCCGATCCAGACCAGGAATGTGCCTTGCAAAACCCAGACGACGGATATGTACTGCGCACCCAGAGCCAGAGGCGCCGCGATGGCCAGAAAGGTCATGGCCAGGGCCGAGTAGGCGTCCCGCAGGGGTATCGCTTGCTTACCCAACCGGTGGGCTGTAGCTGCGAACAGACCATGGATCACTGCCAGCGCAAGAGAACTGATGGCCGGTCCGTAGTCAAAGTGACCGGTTAGTAGGGCTTGGAACCCCAAACCTGCGAACGGCAGGCCGAATACCAACGCGCCGGTCCTCCAATCCTTGAGGTCGGAGGGCTTTCGCGCTGCAAAAGCAAGCGGGATGGTCAAGTACATGAAGATCAGCAGGGCGATCAACGGCTGGGTGGTCGGCCAATCCGACTCCACATACCTCTGGTCGAGCCAAAAAATGGAAACACCGAGCGTAAACCCAAGACCCAGCAGATTCAGTTCGGGCCAGATCTTGAACCAGGCGACCGCGACGATGGCGGCGCTCAGAATCACGTAGAAGCCGAATACGAGTACGTGGTCCTCGGCGTCGGAGTAGGCAAGGACCGGAGCGAGGAAACCACCGATGATCCCCAACACCGCCAGGGAACGGGCATCCTCCAACACCGCCAGAACGCCCGCTCCGACCGTGATGGCAACAACGGCCCCGGCTGCGGCCGCTGCCGGGAGCAGGTCGTACACCGCGTGCGCGACATACGTGGTCAGGTAGAGAACCGCGATCCCGCCCCCTTGGAGGCTGAGCCCGTAGATGGGGTTCCGTTCGCGCACTCGCCATCCCACGACCAGCAAAAGGACGCCGAAGAGGGCGACCAGGATGTGACGAACTTCGATGCTCAGGGTGATCCATCCCTGATCGAGAGCCACTCCCAGCAGGAATCCCAGTCCGATGAGCGAGAGCAGCACACCGACCTTGACGGGCACGTTGCCGGTGGTAGCCCAAGTCTTGATCAGATCGACGAATCGTCCCGCGGTATCGAACGAGGTGCCCTGGTGGGCGAGGGGCGCTCCGCGGGCCGGCACCCCAGCACCCGATGTTGCAGCCACTCCCACGATTGCGGGTTCGACATCTTGGGAAGACTCGGGTTCGAGCGGCGCCCTGACGGGCTCGGACCAGACCTTGCGAACAGCCGGTTCCACCTTCTCATCCTCGAGGGGTTTCTGAGGTGCCCTCGGCAGTTCGGGTTCGTCAACCTGCGCCATGTCTTCCCGGCGGCGGAGGTCCTCCAGTTTCTCTCGAGAGAGTGGCTTGAGCGATGGTCGGCCCTCGACAGCCTCAAGCCTTGTCTCGAGCCTACGGATCCGCGAAGAGAGCACGAGACTGTAGAAGAACGCAAAGACACCCGCACCGATCACCGCGAGAACTAAGACTGCGAACCCTACTGTCAATTCCTCTGTCGTGTCTTGGATACGCTAGCAACGAAAGGTCGATCCGTAGCGGGAGGTCACCCACTAAACCGCGCAGTTTTCAACCGGCCAAAACCGCGCAACATTCAACCGGCCTCGACACTCGAAGGGGCTTAAAGACCGGCCCCCACTCCCCGGGTCTTCTGCACGCCGCCGCACGGCACTGGTTCGCAGTTAGAGCGAATCATCTTGACACGACCACGACAGAGTGCGACCATCCTCGGTCAACAACGCGCTTATCAAGAGCGGTGGAGGGACAGGCCCTGCGAAACCGCGGCAACCGATCCGTTCGGTGCCAATGCCTGATCGATGAGACAGCCTGCGGCGGAACTCCGCTGTCGGCGCTCACTTGGAGCGCGTACCGACAAAGGAGAACGCCATGATGACCCTGTGTGGAGCCCACTGCGCCGCCTCGGCGGTTGGCGCCGTCCGTATTCCCATCGCTCCGGTGTGTCCGTGCTCTCGGGTGAGTAGCGCGAGACGACCCGGCTTGTCTCGCTGATCGCCACCGCCCGAGAGCGAAGAGCGGCGTCAGCAACCAGCCGATCGGGAACCGCTACGCGGATCCCGGACAGATCGACAACGAAAGGGTCATCGAATGACTACCAAGACCGAACAGCAACTCAATGACGTGAACCTCGAAGCGGTCGGCGCCCTCGTCGCCGCTGTGGCGGACGACCCGGAGCAGGGCCAGACCGAATGGCAGGCCACCGTGACCTGGACCGGCGCCTTCCGTTCAGAGGTCTCGATCCGGGACTTCGATCCCATCCCGTCCGATGAGCCGGCGGGGCTCGGCGGCTCCGACACCGCCCCCAACCCGGTGGAGCAGGTGCTCGGAGCGCTGGGCAACTGCTTGGCGGTGGGGTACGCCGCCAACGCCAGCGCCGCAGGAGTCGAGATCGAGGATCTCAAGATCGAACTCAGCGGGGATCTGGACCTGCAGACCTTCCTGGGCCTCAAGCCCGGCCACGCCGGCTACGGAGGCCTGTCGGTGAAGGTCCACCTGGACTCCGACGCCACGGAGGAGCAACTTGCAGCCCTCCACGACAAGGTCGTCAGCAGCTCGCCTGTCGGTCACACGCTCAGCAACCCGGTACCGCTGAACATCGAACTGGCCTGAGAGACGATCGTCGCCGCGGACCCGCTCCGGCTTCCCGGATCCCCTGCTCGGTGGGGGAACTACCGGATCCGGAGCGGGCCCCGCGCCTATCGACCTAGGAGGGCGGGACCAGGACTCCTCAGCCTCGAAGCGCGGGGCTTGCGGGATAGTCCTCGGGTTTCCCCGTGTCTCCCGGCTGGATCACGAAGTCCCGACGATCGCGGTAGAGGCGGGCACGGTTGAGCACGTAGTTGACTCCCGGTTGTACGGCGTCCCAGTGGGTCATCAGCCGGTACTTGTGGTCGCCGATGAACAGATAGGCGTTCTTCATGCGAAAGAAACGGCCGGATACGCCCTCCCCCGCCCGGAACCGCTCGCAGACCGCTTCCAGTAGCTTCTGCTGGCCGTCCTTCTCGGAAAGCACGTACTCATGAGGCCAGGTGTCCCGGTACGTGACAGCCTCCCTCCAGGGGGCGCGGTGGATGAGTTCGGTCAACTTGGCGGCCTTCACCTTGAATCACTCCTGTTGATTGCCCCACTGCGGTTGCGATCTTCAATCAGAGCCGGAAACGCGTCTCTGCCCTACCTGTTGTACCGGCGGATGACCCGGCCTACGAAGGCGAAGGTGAACCCCGCAGCGGGGTTCGCGCCGAAGCTCGCCAGGACCAGGCGGTAGACAACGATCAACGCTCCGAGGGTCCTCATAGGACGGTCTCGAATGCGGTCCGGGCGGTCGTATCCCGCCAGACGTGTCTCGCGCATGACTCCGGGATGTTCCTGCACCCGTCGGCCTCCTGCGCGCCTCTCTTCCATGCGATCTCCTCCGGGATGGAACATACCCAGACCCTGTGACACATCCCGCGCCACCCCTGTTCCCGACCCGGGCCGGAACACGCGCGCCTGCTCCTTCACCGACCGTCGCTCATCCGGAGAACAGGGTTCAGGGATCCGTTGGGTAGTGTGACGGTCTTCATCTTGCACGATGGGAGTCGGCTAGTCGGATGGTGAAACGGCTTAAGTACTGGGGGTGGGGCTACGAGGGGGATGGGCTCTCGGCGTCCGACCGGGATGCACTGCTCGCCACTCTCGCCGACGAATACGGGATAACCGGATCCGGAGAAGGGGCGATACCCGGGCTCGACGACACATCGCTCCCCCCGCCCCGCCTGGCGCCGCCCGCCGGCCTCGCTCCACTTTGCACGCAGGAACCGTACGAGCGGGCGCTGCATAGCTTCGGGCAGTCCCAGCCCGACTCGATCAGGATCTTCTCCCGGGACTTCGCCCATGCTCCCGATGTGGTCGCATACCCTCGGAACGAGGCCGACGTGGCGGCCTTGCTGGACTGGGCGGAGTCGGAGGGGGCTGCTCTCATCCCGTTCGGAGGTGGTTCGTCTGTGGTGGGCGGGGTGACACCGGACGTGGCCGACGGTTTCACCGGAGTCGTCACCCTGGACATGAGCCGTATGAACCGGGTTCTCGAGGTGGACACGCTGTCACGAGCGGCGCGCATCCAGGGTGGGGCGCGCGGACCCGAACTCGAGGCCGCCCTCAAACCGCACGGGGTGACGCTCCGGCACTTCCCCCAGTCCTTCCAGCACTCCACCTTGGGAGGTTGGATCGCCACGCGGTCGGGAGGCCACTTCGCAACGCTGTACACCCACATCGACGACCTGGTCGAGAACGTCAGCATGGTCACACCTGCAGGGCGGATGGAGTCGCGGCGGCTGCCCGGGTCGGGGGCCGGTCCGAGCCCCGACCGGCTGCTGATCGGATCCGAGGGATCGCTCGGGATAATCACCGAAGCCTGGGTGAGGGTCCAGGGGCGGGTGAGGTTCAAGGCGACGGCCGGCTTCCGCTTCCCCGAATTCGTCCAAGCCGCAGGGGCGGTGCGGGCGATCGCTCAGGCCGGCCTGTTCCCCGCCAACGTGAGGATCGTGGACGGGGTCGAGCTGGCAGTGAACGGGGCCGGGGACGGTTCGTTCACCCTGATGGTGGTCTCCTTCGAGTCGGCCGACCGTCCCGTCGACACGTGGATGGACCTAGCCGAGGAATGCGCCCTGAGCCACGGTGGCGTTCCGGATGCCGATTGGCGCACCAACCCGAACGCCCACTTGGCGGGCGCGGCGGGCGCATGGCGTGATGCATTCATCAGGATGCCCTACAACCGGGAGGTACTCACGCCGCTGGGCATAATCTCGGACACCTTCGAATCGGCCATCACCTGGGACCGCTTCGAGGCGTTCTACCACAACGTCCGGAGGGCCGCGCACGATGCCATCCGCGCGGCGACCGGACGGGAGGGCGCCGTGTCGTGCCGGTTCAGCCACGCCTATCCGGACGGTCCCGCCCCGTACTTCGCCTTCCACTGCGCCACCGACCCGGGTTCGATGCTGGAGCAGTGGTGGGAGATCAAGCGCGCCGTCTCCGACGCTGTGATCGACAACGGCGGCACCATCACCCACCACCACGCCATTGGGCGCGATCACCAGCCGTGGTACGAGCGGCAACGACCCGACCTGTTCGGCGACGTGCTGGCCCGCGCCAAGACACATTTGGACCCGAATGGAATCCTCAACCCCGGAGTTCTTGTGCCCCAGGAGCGGAGTCCTCTACCCACCGCTTAGGCGTTCCTGGGCAGCGCTGGAGAACGACGCCGGTTCGCTAGGGCCTGTTGACACAAATTCTCAGGGTACATAAACGGCGATGGTTACCACTGTAATAAGATAGGGTACGCGTTGGTTCTCAAGGCTGGCCGGCCATCTTCAGTATCGTAATATAACGGTA